>Ga0209653_1002180_pt1 | contig 14542 bp, 14 predicted proteins | sample SaaInl6LU_22_DNA_FD_184644 | JGI IMG/M metagenome (GOLD analysis project Ga0209653, IMG submission 184644) | Marine microbial communities from expanding oxygen minimum zones in the Saanich Inlet - ESP_116LU_22_DNA (SPAdes) (version 2) | ecosystem: Environmental > Aquatic > Marine > Intertidal... | reverse complement strand
GATATCCATCAATTCACTCATCGTCTGAATATTCTGAGGACAGTGCAAATTCATCTCATCTCCGTCAAAATCTGCATTATAAGGAGGTGTATCCAATACATTGAGACGAAATGTTTGATAAGGCATAATAATGACTTTGTGACACATCATACTCATTTTGTGAAGAGAAGGTTGGCGATTGAATAAGATATAATCACCATCGCACAGATGACGATGAACGACATCTCCATGCTTGAGTTCTCTCACAATTTTATCAATCTCAGTCTGTGCATATTTAAGATTGATGGTAACAAGGTCTTTTTCTTTTTTAACATATTTTGCACCAGGCCATTGCTCTGGACCATTTTTGATAAGATTTCTAAGATGTTCAATATTATATTCATTGACCACTTCAGGAAAAGTGATATTAAGAGCGACCTTGATGGGAACGCCGAGCTCATCAATACTGATATATGGGTCAGGGGTAATGACTGTTCTAGCAGATTGGTCGACACGCTTACCATTCAGATTTCCTCTGATACGCCCTTCCTTCTTTTTCATACGGTCAGAAACAGATTTAAGCTTACGACCATTTCTCTGTTGAGAAGGTGCGAGACCAGAAATCTGATTATCCAGAAGAGTGAAACAGTGATATTGAAGAACAATAGTGATAAGCTTGATAGTTTCTTCAGAAGCTCCTTTGTTAATACGGTCAAATATATTATTATTTGTTTTTATGATTTCGCTGAGCTTATGAGTAAGGTCATCTTCGCGTCTCTGAACATTCTCGTCAATAATACTTGGACGAACAGCAGGAGGAGGAACAGGAAGTACAGTAGATATCATCCATTCAGGACGATTCCACTTAGGATTGAATCCCATTACTTCCATTTCGTCTTCTGAAATTCTCTTGAAAATCCTGAGAACATCTTCGGCAGTAAACTCAATAGTACTAGGAGCTTCGGAAGACTTGGGGTCTTTCCATTCAGCTACGATTCTCATAGGACCATCTTTGTTATATTTAGTAGGTTGTTTTGCATTACAACCAACTGAACCATCATCACCACAGCATTTTATTTTGTTGCTACAAAGTTTGAAATAGGCAGCCCATTTTGCCTGATTATCTTTCATAGCCATTATTTTTTGGATGCCTTGTTTTAACTCGGCATGTGTTGTATTAGGAGATATGAGAATCTTAGAACATCTGTAACACACACATTTGAGAATCTTTCGTGTGATATCAAAGAACATAGCATGAAACACTGGCTTAGCAAGAACGATATGTCCGAAATGACCAGGACAGAAAATATTCTTTTGCTCACAAGTGCTACAAGTTTTGTTATGTTCAAGGACTCCCATTCTAGAGTCAAAGAGACCTCCTACTACCGGCTCATTACCAGTGTAAGTATCCGTACGATTTACTTCAACTACAGAACGAGCTATGATTTCATCAGGTCCTAGGACACTAAATTGAATACCCTTAACATCTTGTATGTCAACCTTTTGGTCAGTGTAAGATAATTCTGGATATATAGACATATATCTCTTAATTATATAGTTAGTTTTAAATAACTTCTATAAACAATCATTTTTTTATTTTTCGCAAAATAATGATTTAATTAAATAGATAATATATAAGATGAACAATGATGAAACATTATATAATAACTTACTAACTATCATTGAAGGAAGTCCCAATGTTATTCCAGAATCTATTTATAATGATAACATCATAAATGAAACGAATGTCATGGCACTTGTCTTTTCAGAATTATTTGATTATAATGATCTTGATATTGCTTATTTCCTTCGTTTCAAAGAAAATGATGTTTATGGAGGTATTCAAGAAAATGCTAAATATTACGATAGTGAAATGAAAAATGGTAAAGGAAATGCTGTAAATAATGACAAACTTACAGATATAGATTTATCCTATTTTAATACTCAACAATTGATAAAATACTATTTTTTGATAGATACTATTTCACAAATATATGGATATCTTAAAAATACAGAAAAAAGAAATAATACTATAACAATCAAATGCCGTTACACGATTCGTGATGGCAAATGGAAATTGTATTCAAATGGCGATTATTATACTTTTAATTTGACATTTGATAGTAACGGTAGTTATGGTAGTAACGGAAGTTATGGAACACATGCAAATGTAATTAATAATGAAATAACATCATTTAAAATATCCAATGTGACAGATGAAAGCAATGTCATTGTTACAAATATGTGTGATGTAATAACTTCCGAAATTGTAAGACATTTAAATTATATTTCCAATTCAGATATAGCATATAGCAATGCATTGCATTTGCAAAACATTGAACTATTTTATAAATTTTGTAGATTGAAATTGAAATATCGCACATTAATGTGTTGTCGTTCAATTAACAGAGGTTCTGTAGATATTTTCCTTGAGGAACATTTCTTACATTGTTTTAAGAACTTAAGGACAAAAATATTGTTGCATAACGAAGTCGTGCATAATAGTCAAACAGATGTATCAAATGAAATACTAAAAAGCATTAACAGCTTGGAACAAAGTAATAGCGAAGTTCAAAAACATATGAGGGCAATTGAGCGTAATAAAAAAAGAATTAATGCATTGGAAGACACTTATATAACAGAAATATTATATGCGGTATTCGTAATTGCTATATTCTTTATGTCAATTGCTTTCATCATAAACGGTCTCAATATTCAAATAACGGACAAATATATACTCAATGGAATAATAGTTATGTTATCTATTTTAGTATATGGTATGTCATATTTCATGACAAAAAACTATTCTGTAGAGAAATTTCAAGTACAAGGACAAGCAAATGAAATAGATGAAATAGAAGAAAATATTATCATGAATATTGAGAATATGATAACAGATATTTCAAACAATATTATCATATCTGCACTAAAAAAAGAAGATGCATTTTATTTAAATAAGATTGACGATGTTCGTATAATATCCAGACGTTCATCAGGAGACTTGAATAATAGTATTAGGGAAAATATACTAACAAAGAAAGCTATAATGTTTGTTGCTAATCTTTTCATTTTATCAATGATATTTATCATTCTCGGCAAAAAATATTCATTATGGGAAGCATTTTATAGTATAATCTTATCATATCTTATATTATTCGGATTATTTATTTACGATGTTACAAGAATAGTACAAACATCTTCATATCAATATTATTGGAAAAAGCCTAATTCTCTAAAAGACCTATAATTTAATATATTTCAAAGATATAGAGATAAATATCAAGAATGAGTTATACAAGTTTGTATGAAAATATGACAAGGATATTTGACACCATACCTGAATATACAGATGTGAATCTCGAAAAAACAATTGATAATTTAGATGAACATACATTATGGCAAATTTTATTTTCAGATTATCCGAATGAAAACATATACGACAATCATACTAAAAAATATGTAAATTATATTCTAAATAATAAAAGTATTGATGAATATAATCATAATGACATGTTGAATAATACTATTTATTATGGTGATAATATGAATATCATATCTAATTCTAATCCAAGTGAAGAACCGAATATTGTCGATTATGATATTTCAAGATATGCATCTGATGAAATAAAAGCGTATCTATTTTATATTGACGTAATATCTGAAATATATAATAGTTCATATGAAACACAATTTGACGATAACGGGAGAATGTTTGAAGATGAAATTCAAATTAAATGTAGATATTATTATCAAAATAATGGTGTGCATTTATTTCAACCAAATGATGTCAAAGATGAAAATACAGAAGATATAGAAAATATAGAAAATATAGACAAAGGTTGTTTCTCTGTTACTCTCAAAATAAAAAGAGAAGGTATTGATGGCAAAGTTGTTGGTATTATACCTCATACGAAAGACAAGTATGTCACGAATCTTTTTAAGTATTTTCAATTAGATATTATGCATCATTTGACCTATTTGTATGGAAATGATATGAGAGTAATTGATAGGAAATATTTTCGCGACGTAAAACGTTTTTTCTTGTTATGTAGATTAAAATTGATGTATTTCATAATTCATTCTTTAAAACTAAGGTCAATACAGCATAATGATATAAATTATGCACAAATACAACACGATATTGATGGATATACTAGAGGACAAGTATATGATATTTTTGTGAATTTTAAGCAAAACATAACAGATACAAAAAATGTCAATAAAAATTCGTATGGTATGGAAGTCATGAATAAATCAAACAAATTGATAAAAATGAATCGTTCTATATCAAATCATACTGATGCATTAGCTAGGAAAAAGAAATTACAAAGAGTTTTGAAACAAGAATACAAAAGAAGTAATAATATAAATATTGTTGCGAAAATGATATTAATTTGTACTCTTTTCATATCAGGCATTATAATATTTTACAAACAGAATTCATATTCCAAGACAACTTTATCATTGACATTATTTGTTATTATTGGTTTCATATATTCATTCTTGATATATTCATATGAATCTATAGTCAATGTAGAAACTTTTGAAAATTATACGAATACGAATCCTTACGATATAGTGTATGAAATTCTATCAGAAATTCAAAGAAGTATGTCATATAATGCAAATGAAATAAACAAAACAATGATTTTAAAGAAGATGAATAATGAATATGACAAATATAACAAATATAATGTTGCAATGAACTTGAATGTGAAGAATGCGAATGCAGATTTGGAGGTAAAATCTATAGAAAACAAAACACTTCAGGCAAATACTGAATATATACTTCATATATCATTGCTAATACCATTTACAATATTAATATATAATTTGACAGATAATATGACATTATCATTTGCTTCACTTGTTATAATATTTGGAATAGCTACATTTATATATTATATGAGTATATTTAAAAGGGTTAGAACAAGGGCTAGACAATACTATTGGAGTACAATATCTACCAAAAATTCAAATTATCTTTCACCAACAGCTACCACTATATTATAGATATCATAAATGGTATTTTTCAAAGTTTGTTTTATAATTTTCTCTGTATGATACTAAAACATCCGAGAGATTTTCTTCATATAGTAATTTTGATGGCAGAATGTTGTATTGACTATTCTCATTGAGCAATATATTTATTAAAATATATGTCATCACAACAATAATGAAAGTATTTTCAACGTTTCTTGTGCTATAATATACGATAGATATATATAGGAGTCCTTGTACATAAGGATGGGATAGTATTTTAGCCTGAGCTTTTGTGACATTTATTTTGAGATATCTGCTTCCGATTTGAAAAAAAAGGAAGGATATTGATACAAGTGGATCAAAAGCGAGTGGCATACTATTATAAAACAATATTTATTAAATGAATGGCGAAGGAGCTCCATCTACATGATAATTCATTATTTTTGGAGTATTTTGTTTCAATTGATTTATCATATTCTCTTGGAATGTTCCAGTAACCAAATCAACGGATTTTACAACTGGTTCAAATGTCGGTTCTATTTTACTATATGATTCATTCTTAGTATTTGCGACAATTTGTGGTGTATTTTGAATTCTATCGGTGAAAACTGCATAATCAAATATAAGGGCTATAATACATAGAAGCAATAATGCACCACAAAGTTTATCCCACATAAACACATAATAGTTTATCACAAGTAGAATAAGGAACAACCATTTATTTTCAAAAAACTCCAGAATTATATCAGGATACATCACAGAAGGTCTGAGACCATATATGAGTAAGTAAGCAGACAATACACCAGCCGTAAAGTTTTTTACTATTATTGCATAATAATCTATATCTATTTTATCCATCTTTTTCTCTATTATATTAAGATTATAATAAAAATAAATCGCAGTTTTTCTTTTCCATTCTGTATATTAGAACATATGAATTACAGTACATTAAAAGAAGCATATAGTATAGATTCTTTTGATAAGGAAAAGAAAAAATCCAAGAAATCCAAGGCTGCAAAAATTGAAGAATTTGAAGTTGATGATGATTCATCAGATATCAGCCAACGTGATGTCAAAAATATCAACAATGTCAAAAACAATCAATCAGAACGCACCATTTCTAGGCAACCGCTGGAAAAACCCAATGTACTCAAAGGTGTTCAACCACATTATGACGAAGAATTGGAAAAATATCTAAATGTCAATGATTTTCAGGATAATAATTTACATTACTATCCACAAGACCATACTAATTCATATAAAAATACTAATTTTTCATCACCTCAACAAAATAATTCTTATATTGGTTATGAAAACAGTGGCAAATACGAGCCAAAAGAACCATATTATCGTCCTGTAACTCGTTCATATGATACATTAAACGACCAATATGTCGAAAAACCGGTCAGACAGCAAGCTACAACTTCTTCAGCACCATCTATGAAATTTAGACCAATACAATCAGTTGAACAGTCTGAAAATGATTTTGAGATGGGAAGACGACATCAAATGAACTATTCAGAACCACCATTCCCACAACGCCAAATACCAAATGTCAAATCTCCAGAAAAAGCCATAGTTGAAGAAAAGGATACATTTTATAAGAATTTAGTGAATATTGGTCTTTTTATTTTCATAGGCATATTAATAATATTTTTGTGCGAGCAAATAACTGAAATAGCGATAAATATTGGAATGAAAAAGACGATTATGATTTTGGAGCCATATATGAAAAAAGAAGTTCGTAAATAATGATAGTGCAGCATAAATGACAATATATAAATATAAATGATTTATTAAAAATAATATAATTCATAATGAAAAAACCATATATTACCCATCTTGCTTTGTCTGGTGGAGCGATGAAAGGTATTTGTTATATGGGAGTATTTAGATATTTATATATTGAGAAACTTGTCAATAATTTGAAATTCATACATGGAACATCTATTGGTTCTTTTTTTGCGATTGCATTAGCATTGAAGATACCGATTGAATATTTAGAAGAAGAGGTTAAGAAGATTATTAAGATAATAAATGAAAATGATGATATGGCTATCACTCAGAAAAAAATACACAATATCATACTTTCAAATGGAATATTTGATTTACGTTTTATGATGAGTCCAATAATAAATTTTTTAGAAAAAGAGTATGACATAAAGGATATAACTTTTCAAGAATTGGCAAAGAAGACAGGGGTAAATATCTATATACAAAGTATGAATTTTAATACAGGGGTTTCAAGAACATTTTCTACTGAAAATTCCCCTGATATTTCTGTTATAGAAGCATCATTAGCATCAATGAGCATACCTTTTTTAGTGAATCCTACGAAAATTGAAGGAGATTACTATATTGACGGAGAATTTGCATATAGTACGAAAATAGATATGTTCAAAGATGCACACGCTGATAATATTTTACATATTTTATTATGCGAATGTCGTGAATTTGAATTAGAAGAACTTGAAAAAGATATAGAATTAAATTTTATGAAATATTCTACAAGAATTTGTCATATATTATTAAAAAGAATATTTTACATGTATAAAGCAACTACACACGAATGTTGTACAGAGGATTATGTTCTCAAAATATCTGATTTTCATTGTAAAAATGCAATTAAATTCAATATAAAAAATGCGAATGAGATAAGGATGGAGACGTCTGACGAAGACGTTGAAAATTTTATATTAAGAGGTTTCATAGATATCACAAATTATATGAACAAACGGTATAAAGATAATACAATAGATATTATGTAAATATCAAATCAAGATTTAAAAATTAAATGAGTTGTTTATTGAGTTCCGTGGTAGTAGGTGAAGAAACATTGAAAACGGGGACATCAGAAACATCTTCAAAATACGAAACTGATGTAAAACCCCAAGTTATCAACACTGTTCTATATGATAAGGAAACGAAATGGTGGAAACCTTCATCCAATGGTAAAAAAAGGATAATGTTATGTGGGACATATCCGATAGCAGCTAGTAATGGATATTCAAAGGTTGTATATTACATTTGCAAATATCTTGGTGAATTTGATGACATTGAATTAACAGTATATGGTTTTCAGAATTTTGTGAAGACAAATGGTGCTAATATCAGAAATGATATTCCCAAAAGTGTAAAAATACATGATGCTTATGCGAATGAAAATCCGAAGAGGAATGGATTTGGAGAATTGGAGATATCTCAATATATTCGTGAGAATCCACAAGATATCATTATTATTTTCAATGATTGTATGATAACTACTTCATTGACTTTAAATATTATCAAAGATTGTGGTTCAGAAAGAGACAAATTCAAACTTGTATCATATATGGATCAAGTTTATCCATATCAGAAGAAGAGTTATATAGAATTATTGAACAAATATTTTGATTCAATTATTGCATTTACTCCGTATTGGCAAGAAACTGCGAGAAAACTTGGTATTCGTGATACGATGCCAATGTATGCATTTCCACATGGTTTTGATGAAAAATTGTATTATCCGGTTCCTATGAAATTAGCGAGAATGTTTTATAATTTTGACCAAAATGCTTTTATGGTTTTGAATTTAAATCGCAATCAGCCAAGGAAAAGATGGGATACTACAATAATAGCGTGGGCTGAATTTGTGGAACGTCATTACCAAGTGAATGTTAAAAACAAGAAGGGTAATTATAGAGTAAATAATCATACGAAACGGCCTATAAAACTTGTAGTAGGTACTCAGATGGATGGATATTGGGATTTATTGGATGTATTGGAGAATGAGATAAAATTCAGGGATGTTCCTTTTGAATATGCGAAGGCTACTATACAACCTGTAGAACAACCGCAGAAGTTATCTGACAGAGAAATCAATATTTTGTATAATTCTTGTGATGTAGGATTGAATTCTGCGGATGGTGAAGGATATGGTTTATGTGGTTTTGAGGGAGCTGCACTTGGACGTGCTCAAATTTCAGCGAATTTGGGAGGTATGAAGGAATTTTTAAATTCACAAAATTCAATTTTGATAGACCCTGTTATGAGTATTTATCTTGATAATAAAGGAAAAGGGATAGGAGGTAAAGCAGAATTGACAAATCCACAGGATTATGCTGAGGCATTTTGGAAGTATTTCAGTAATCCAGAGTTGGTTGAAAAACATGGAAAAAAGAGTAGGGAAAATATTTTGACCCATTACAGATGGGAAACGTTGGTAACATATTTTTATAAGACTATTGTTCCCAAATTATGATAATAATTTCTTTTTTGAATTTATACAATTAGTATATTTTGTTTATCAAAGTATTTATTTTGATTATTATTTATGATAAAAGAGATAATATCAGTTAGTATATAACCAATGATAAAGAACCCGATATAAATACAAACAAAATGATAGATTATCATTTACGAGTTTTAGCGAAGATTTCTTTGCAATACCAGGCATTTAATCCAAGGATTTCGTATGCTATATGTAAGAAAAAGCCAGTGAAGAACAGAGCGATTTCCATGACATAATATTTATTCCAATCTTTAGAATCTTTGGCACCAGCTGAAGGAACTACTTTGCTAACAGCAAATCCGATAATAGTACCCATAATGACAGTACTTACACCTACAACAAAAGCTTCAATAAGAAGTTGTCCAATCATAATGCGATTCCTTTACTATTTATTAAAAAGATAAAAACTTTTTCAAAATCTTCCTTAAGTCCCTCCAGACCTTTATTAGAAACATAAACAATCTTATTATAGTCTTTCAGCCATCTCAGGGGGATTTAAGGAACTTTAAAAAAAAGTACATATCCATGGTTTTTTATAATTTTCATGACAATCTTTTATTTTTTTATGAAAATATGTGAAATGTACTTTTTTGCTCCTTAAGTATGATTTCCTTAAGTCCCTCAAGACCTTGGTAAGACCTTGATAACAAATGCAAACAGTCTTTTAGCAATCTCGGAGGGACTTAAGGAACTTTAAAAAAGTACATATCCATTGTTTTTGATAATTCTCATGACAATCTTTTATTTTTTCATAAAAATGTGTGAAATGTACTTTTTTTAATTTCCTTAAGTCCCTCCAGACCTTGGTAAAACCTTCATTACAATTGTATAACAGTCTTTTAGCAATCTCAGAGGGACTTAAGGAAAAAAGTACATATCCATGGTTTTTTATAATTTTCATGACAATCTTTTATTTTTTCATAAAAATGTGTGAAATGTACTTTTTTGCTCCTTAAGTATGATTTCCTTAAGTCCCTCAAGACCTTTATTAGAAATATAAACAATCTCATTGTAGTCTTTCAGCCATCTCGGAGGGACTTAAGGAACTCAAAAAAAGTACATATCCGTGGTTTTTTATAATTTTCATGACAATCTTTTATTTTTTTATGAAAATGTGTGAAATGTACTTTTTTGCTCCTTAAGTATGATTTCATTAAGTCCCTTCACACCTTGATATTAAATATAAATAGTATATTATTACCAATTATAACTTATGTTATGAAATTTGATGAGGTCTTTCGTTTCAATTTTCTTTGAGAACATCTTCTTATATTTCAAAATCATATCGTACTTTTTAGGTTCTGTTTTTTTATTAACTCTTTTCAAAATTGAATTAATTGAAAACATAACCATGTCATGTGTCTGTTGGTAGCACTTCTTCAGTTGGCATTCAACAAGATTTATCTTTTCATCTGTTTTGTTTATCTTTTTTTGAATTGCTAACATTTTTTGCATAAACTGTTTATGAGACAAATCTGATTTCATAAGTTTCACCATTTCATCCTTATTTTTGTCATTAATTGCTTCTAATTTTCTTTTCTCCTCAGCACAGTTTTTCTTAGTACATTCTGTTACTGCATAAATATGCGAAAATAAATTGTTATTTTCAGTTTTCTTTTTCATTCCTTTTCTATTTATCTTGTAATATAAAAATAAAATATCAATCCATAAATTACAAATCACATGTAATTCTTTAATAAATTTTAATGACCAGATGAATAAGATGGACTTGCGTTTAATGAATCTAATATTTTCATTGATGTATTGTCTCCAATATCATTCAAGTTTTCTTCAAATCTACTTATGACAGTATCAATACTTATACGTTCTTTATACGATTCATATTCATCTTCGTGTCTTATTGTGATAATATCAGAATGATTTACGTTTTCTTGTTTGTATAATTTGAATACAATATAAGATAAAATATAAACAAGTATTTTGTAATTAATGTATTCCTTCGTATTTGCAAATAAATAGTATTGTTCTGTTATATATTGTATAGACCGTTTCAAGACATTCGTATCATATGAAAAAATATATTTGTCAATTTGTTTATATTGACTCATAGTTATTTTATAATTATCTTGATACATACGATATACCTCATATAAATAATATAAATTGAAACCAGTAAGATGCCATGTACCTATATCAGACGCTTCAAAACTAGATATGGTCATTGAATCTTTATTGAAAGATTTGAGACTTGGTTTTTTGAACATATAGACATTTTCAAAAAAATCAATCAAAATTTCATCCATAACTTCAAATGGTCTATTATTCATTATAAATGTATGTTTAATAATTTGATAAATGACATATGTGTTATTTAAACAGTCAATTGATGGTCTTTGACGCAATAAAGGAAACAATTCTTTGAACTCGCTTTCATTTATTTCTGATTTGTTTTCAACGTATTCTAATATAGCAATGAGACTTTCTAAAGAAAACATACTTTTTTCAATAACAAGTAATATATTACCGACATTTTGGTATTTAACAAATTTTTTTATGTTTTTATGATTTATTATATACAAGTGTTGATTCATTTCGTTTTTAATTGTTCTGTTTGAATTGGCTAACGATTTTAATGTTTTAGTTGATAATGAAGGCGATGTCATAATATCATTCAATATCTTTCTACTTAAATCGTCTGGCAATTTTGTCATATTGAATGTATTTTTCGTTGTTGTCATTATGAATATCTATTTAACATTGATATAAAAATACTTGTTATATAAAGGTTTTGGATGGTTTTTTTAGTTTTTTTTCTTTTGCTTTTTTTGCAAGTTTAAATGCTGTCTTTTTATGGTCACATCCTTTTTCCAAAATATGATAATCTATAACTGCCGATTTTCCAGATGTAATTGAACTAGCAAGACGAGCAATGCCCCAAGAATGAGCTGTTTGATTTGGACGAGACCCTGATGAATAATATGCACCTTGTCCTTTTTTAATAATTTCTTTCATAGCTTTTATGCTACAACCAGTTGCTTTTGCAAGTTGTCTATTCGGCGTGATTGTTTCAACTCCATATATTTTCTTTGCATTTTTCACATGATTGGATGGTTTGGATTGAAAAGATTTTACAGGTTTGCGAACAAAATACTTCTCGTTTTCATACATTTTCCTTGATTTTTTCAACATGTTTGATTGTTTTTTCTTATCTTTTTCAGACAAATGAGCCGGGACATATTTTAATGGAACTGACAGTTTTTTCATATCTTATTTGAATGTTACTTTTTATTTTCATCAATTCAAAAGATGTCTAGGTTCTGTCGGAAGACAATCAACACAATCCTTGCATTTATTGCGATATGATGTGTTGATATACATCCAATGCTTATTTTTTTCCACAAAATGATGACCTTTCATGCAATAATATTTATTTGATGTGTTCATGTTCATTGTTGTGTTTTTATATTCATCATTGTTATATCTGTAGATAAGGTCTGACAAAGTATCTTTCCAATTAAGATGTCTCAGCGTTTTGTAAAGTTTCCCAAGATAATAATTATATTCTTGACTGGAATTTATGCAACTTTCATACATTTCATGAGTTGAGGAAAGAAATGTATGTGTCAAATATTTTCCCATGTAAATCTTGTAATGGTTCTCAAATCTTTCTCTAAAAACTTCACTTCGCAAGTCCCGTCCAATCGTAGTTAATAATGACGAAGACATATCATTTCGTTCGTCAATGTAAAAAAGAATGTCCTTCAATGCATTATTGTCCAACTTTTGTTCTGTCAATAATTTCATCAATTTTACCTGTCTGTCATACGTCTGCTTCTTGTTTCGTTGCCAAGCTGGTGTGAGTTGTCTTCCCTTGTTTTTCTCATATGTCATCTCCGAATGATGTGGAAACATCCATGTACGACCTGTTGTTCCTGTTCCTGCTCCTGCTCTTGTTCCTGCTCTTTCTCTCGCTCTAACAACTTCTGAAGAAATATTCGTTATTGTCTCTGCAAAAGCAGTGATCGCAGGAGGAGGAGCGGTAGCAGAACTCGCAACCGCTGTGGCGATATTGTCACTTAATATACCACCAATCTTTACAAAGCATTCTGAGCAATACACGTGTCCGCAAGGCAAAGAGTAATTGACAGCTGAATTGTTACAACAAAGAGGACATTCATGAGAAATAAAAAGACGATGACCAACTGTATTGGCATGTTGAGAACGGCAATAAGGACATGTAACAGTATCATCATCATCTATGTCCATTTGTTCCATGAATTCCACAAAATCATCATCAGAAAACACATTCGCCATTCACGTGAATGCTGTCACAAGAAACTTTATGTACATAAGTCACTAAACCGTAAAACCCAAAAAAATGGGTTTTCTCCCATATCGTGAAACAAACCTTAGGAACCCTAAACAATTTATTCGTAAAATCATTTAATAAAATATCATTATTATCACACAATATATTATAGCAAATAAAGTAAGATGAATTATTTTGTTTTCAACAGCTAATTTTTGTTTTCTTTCTTGTATCAATCTCCTCATTCTTACACGATTTAGTGCTGATTGCAATGGAATTGTTGTTACTTGCGTTACTTGCGTACCCTGTGTTACTTGCGTTTCTTGCGTATCCTGCGTACCCTGCGTTACTTGTGAATGTTGTCCATTTGGTCTAGATTGTTCGGATGGTATAATTCTTTCAATCAACTGTTCTATTGATATTTCATACAACTCTTTAGATAGAACATAAGATACATACAATAATGTATCATTAAGTTGGTATGCATATAGTGTATTTACCTTTCGTCTTCTGAGAGTATTGTATGAGAATATATATGATATTCTACACCATGGACATTTGTAAGAAATACGTTCTTGCTGTTTTTCATTTTTCATTATTTTTTTGAAACAAGAATTACAACAATATTTGTGACGGCAATGTATGTAGTTGATAAATTTCTTTTTGTCATCATTTATATAACTATTCATACATATTTGACAACACGAAGAATGTTCATCATTTTCATTTGCACAATTTTCGGTCGCTGAAAATTTGTATTCGTAAATCTTCATATTACTTTTGATTTTAATATTATATTTTTATAATTGTTTTACTTTGTCATTTTTTTGACAATAATGAAAAAAATAAGAAATAAATTATTTAATGAACACTCTTTATTTTGTTTTTTTATTACTTTGTTGTATTTTGATTTGTTTTTCTTTCTGAGCCTTTTTAATTTCTTTTTCTTTTTGAGCCTTTTTAAGTTTTCTCTCTTTTTCTTTCTGAGCCTTTTTAAGTTTTATCTCTTTTTCTTTCTGAGCCTTTTTAAGTTTTCTCTC
>Ga0209653_1002176_pt1 | contig 14566 bp, 10 predicted proteins | sample SaaInl6LU_22_DNA_FD_184644 | JGI IMG/M metagenome (GOLD analysis project Ga0209653, IMG submission 184644) | Marine microbial communities from expanding oxygen minimum zones in the Saanich Inlet - ESP_116LU_22_DNA (SPAdes) (version 2) | ecosystem: Environmental > Aquatic > Marine > Intertidal... | reverse complement strand
TTTCCAAAATAGCTTTCATATATGATTTGTGCAATAGAAATTGATATTCTACACTAAAATCAAAACGTGTTGGATTGTAGGTTCTTAATCTTGGATCTGCACCTCCACCATATTCACTTAAAATAAAGGGTTTATCAGGATCTAAAGCTAAGGTACGTTTTACTAAATCTCTTAATAGTTTATCAACATCTTCCAATTCGTCTCTATACCAAGCATAATATTTGTTGTAACCTACCAACTGCGTATTTCTGATGCCTAATTTATGTTGATACGCTGGTTCTCTAAAAAAAACTGAGTACGAATAACGTGTTTGGTCTTCTGCTTTAATCGTTTCTGCCAAAACTTTATGCGTTTCTATAAAGTGTTTGGTGTAGGTTTCTCCTAATTTATCAGGAGCTTTCATTGTGGTTTCATTTCCTAAATTCCAAGCTACAATTGCAGGATTGTTATAATTAAAACGAATTGCCTCTTTTAGCATATTTACACTATTTTGTTTCCCTGCTTCATTTGCTGCAGCCTTATCTACAAAAGGGATTTCTAACGTGGTTATAAAACCATATTTATTACACATTTCTAAAATGGCAGGATCTTGTGGATAATGGGCAATGCGTAAAAAATTGATTCCCATTTCTTTCAGTAATTGCATATCTTTTCTATGGATCTCATCACTTAGTGCATTTGCTTTCCCTAAAAAATCTTGATGTCTATTTGTACCTATTAATTTGGTTGATTTTCCATTGATTGAAAATCCTTTTTTGGCATCAAAATGAAACCATCTGAAACCTACTGGATTTTCTAGTCTGTCATAAACAACACCTTTTTTATCTACAATTTCAGATACCAATTTATACAAATACGGATTCTCTGGAGACCATAATTTTGGATTTTCGACAGAAAATTCTGAAAAATCATCTTTCTCAAAAACCGATTTTGATTTGATTCGTTTTACTATATTATAATCTGCATCAAACAAGGTTTGTTGCACATAGTATTTTCCTTTTTTGGGACGAACTAATTTAGATTGTACAGTCACTTTTACAGTGCTTTCTGAAACCACTGGAGTTCTAATAAAAATGGCATTTGCTCCTAGATTCGCAACTTCAAAATGAATCGGTTTTGTGATAATTAATTTAATGTCTCTATAAATTCCGCCATAAAAAGAAAAATCTGCAGACTGAGGTACAATTTCATCATTATGCGCATTGTTTACTTTTACAGTAATTTCATTGTTTCCTTTCTTTATTGCTGATGTAATATCTCTTGTAAAAGTGGTATAACCTCCAATATGATTTTCTCCAATTTCTTTACCATTTACATATAAAGTAGTTAATTGATTTGCAGCCTCAAATAGTAAAAATACTTGCTGATTCTCATAAACCTCTGGAATCACCATCGTCTTTTTGTACCAACCATCTCCTCTGTAATACCCATCTTCATCATCAAGAATATCTTGTGTATTCCAAGAATGTGGAATGGTTACTTTTTCCCAACTACGAGATCCATCATTAGAAAAAGGATTTTCAATTTTACCTTTATAAAAATCCCAATTATCGTTTATGGTTTCTATATGACGTATATTTTGAGCTTTTAATATGAATGCAAAACTCATTAAAATCAGGACTAATACACTTCTCATTTGATGTTAATTTTATAGAAATCAATTCTATTAAAACTTGGATATATTTCTGTCCTGTACTGTAAGGTGCAATTGAACCAGAATGTCAGGACAGAGCAGGATATCAGTTATATATAAAAATTCAAAATTGTATATCTTTAAAAACCGCCTCTTTTAAAAACATTTCTAATGAAATTTAAAAAAACAGTAATTCTAATTTTATGTTTATTCACTTTTTTTGCAGCAATATCACAACAAAATAATCCAGAAATTTTAGTATTTACTAAAACAAATGGTTTTAGACATAAATCGATTCCTTCTGGAATCAATTATTTTATCAATTTAAAAAAAGTAACCAACTGGAAAATTGATTTTTCAGAAAATAGCAATGATTTTTCTAAAGAAAATTTATCAAACTACAATGTTGTTGTTTTCTTAAATACTACTGGAAATTTGTTTAATGAAAATCAAAAAAAAGCTTTTAAGAAATACATTGCTAACGGAAATGGTTTTGTAGGGATTCACGCTGCATCTAACACAGAAGAACAATGGCCTTGGTTTACAAATTTGGTTGGTGCTACATTTAAAAATCATCCGAAAGTGCAAAATGCAAAAGTGTTTATACATCAAGAAAGTGAGCATCCTGCAATAAGTCATTTACAAAAAGAAGAAGTATTTAAAGACGAATGGTATAATTTTAAAAAACCTGTTGCAAAGCACGCAAATGTTTTGGTTTCTGTTGATGAAACTTCTTATAAAGGTAAAAAGATGAACACTAAAAATCATCCTATTACATGGTATCATCATTATAATGGTGGACGAATTTTTTACACAGGTTTAGGACATACTGATGAATCATATGCAGATATTCGTTTCCAAAAAATGATAAAAGGTGGAATTCTTTGGGCTGCAAATACAGCACAAGTAAAAAAACCATCAACAAAAAAATGGACTAACCTTTTTGAAGGTAATTACACCAAAAATTGGGATGTATTTATAGGAGTTCCCCATAAAACTGTTAAAAGTTTAGAAAATGTGGATGCTAAAAGTGATGGCAAAAAAGGAAAACCTCTAGGTTTAAATAATGACCCCAAAAATGTTTTTACATTTAAAGAAGAAAGTGGTGAAAACATTTTACATATTTCCGGTGAAATTTATGGCGCTTTAACTAGCAAACAAGAATATGAAAACTATCATTTAAAATTACAGTTTAAATGGGGTGAAAAAGTTTGGGAACCAAGACTTTTAAAACAAAGAGATAGTGGTATTTTGTATCACTCTTATGGACCAAATGATACTTTTTGGAATGTTTGGATGTCATCACAAGAATTTCAAGTTCAAGAAGGAGATTTAGGAGATTATTATGGTTTAGGTGGAACGTTGGTTAATATTCCATCAGAAAAGAAATCGAATGAAAAGGAATTTACTTATGTTAAAAATGCTATGTTAAATCCGTTTTCGAGTTTGCAAAAATTCCCACCAAATCACGCAAATAAAGGTTTTGATAACGAAAAACCTCATGGAGAATGGAATACTTTAGAGTTAATTTGTTTTGAAGGTACAAGTTATCACATCGTAAATGGTAAAGTTGTTATGGCTCTGTATAATTCTAGATATAAAAATAATGATGGTAAAATTGTACCGCTAACCAAAGGTCGTATTCAAATACAGTCTGAAGCAGCTGAAGTTTTTTATAAAAACATTCAAATAAAATCCATTAAAAAATTACCACGAAAATTTAAAAGACAATTATAAAAATAGAGACTGATATTTATGCGAATTACAACTGAAAACATGCAAAAAGTTCTTTACGAGCTTTTTAGAAAGTATAAATTTAGCCAAGAAAAGGCTATACTACTTGCAAATGTATTTACAGAAAGTACTTTAGATGGTGTAAGCTCTCATGGAATTAATCGAGTGCCTCTTTTTATTGAATATGTAGAAAAAGGAATCATTAATATTGATGCTGAAGCAGAGAAAGTAGCTTCTTTTGGTAATATAGAACGTTGGGATGGAAACCTTGGTTCTGGAATTGTAAATGCAACAAGATGCACAAACAGAGCTATAGAATTGGCAAAACAAAATGGAATGGGAATGGTAGCATTGCGTAACACCAATCATTGGATGAGGGGTGGAACGTATGGAAAACAAGCCGCTAATGCCAATTGCATTTCTATACTTTTTACAAATACAAAACCAAATATGCCACCTTGGGGTGGAAAAGATAGCAGAATAGGAAATAACCCTTTTGTTGTATCTATACCCAGAAAAAAAGGACACGTTATATTAGATATGGCGATTTCACAATTTTCATTCGGTAAGATTAACGATTATAAATTAAAAGGAGAAAAATTACCTTACAATGGTGGTTGGGATGATAATAATGAACTTTCTAATGATCCTGAGAAAATATTATTAAAAGAGCGAGGATTGCCAATCGGTTATTGGAAAGGCTCTGCCCTTTCTATGGTACTAGATATGCTAGCCACTTTATTATCTGGTGGAAACTCGACAGCCGAAATAAGTTCAAAAGAGATAGAGACTGCCATTTCTCAAGTTTATATCTGTATTTATCCTGAAGTGTTTAAAGATAATGGACTACAAGAAAAGCTGATAGATGAAATCATTGATTTTACGCAAGATGTAGAAACGATAAATCCTGGAGAAAAAATTTACTATCCAGGAGAACAGAGTAAACAAAAAAGAGCAAAAAATTTGAAAGAAAGCATTCTTGTAAACGAAAGCATTTGGAAAAACATTGTAAAACTATCTGAAACATAAAAGCAATAATTCAACTTGTATTTAAACATCATTATTATGAAAACAACACGAAGAAACGTTTTAAAAAATTTAGTATTAGCACCTCTATTTTTAGGTACTAACAGACTAATGGCTCATACCAATCTTTTAGATAAAAAAAAGACATCAAGACTTCAATACAGTATTAATGCTTATTCATTTAATACTGAACTTAGAAATGGTGAAATGACTTTTTATGATATGATGGAATATGCAGCAAATATTGGTTTAGATGCTATAGATTTAACAGGTTATTATTTCAATTCTTATCCAGAAGCACCATCAAACAAAGAACTTTTTGATTTAAAAAGAAAAGCTCTTGAATTAGGACTTGATATTTCATGGACAGGTGTTAGAAATGACTTTGCTACTCCAAATCTCGCAAAAAGAAATAATGACATAGAACTAATTAAAAACTGGTTGCAAGTTTCTTCTAAAATAGGATCTCCAATAATGAGAGTTTTTACTGGAAGACATAAAAACAAAAACTATTCAAAACAAGACGTAAAGCAATGGATGTTAAATGATTTTAAAACATGTGCTAAATATGGCGAACTTAATGGTGTTATTGTTGGTTTGCAGAATCATGATGAATTTTTATTTACCAGTGATGAAATTATAGATGTGCTTGAAAAAGTAAATTCTGATTGGTTTGGCTTAATTTTAGATTGTGGAAGTTTACCTTCTGATGACACCTATAGAGAAATTGAAAATCTTGCTCCCTATGCAAACTATTACTTTGTAAAAGAACATATTAAACAAAAAGACAGCACCAAAGTTCCTGCTGATTTAAAGCGAATTGCTAAAATAATACAATCCAGTAATTATCGTGGTTATGTATCATTTGAAAGCCTTAAAGAAGGAAATACGAAAGAAATTATAAAAGATATGTTTAGCGAATTTAAATCAGGGCTTAACTAAAATATTACACTTGTTAGTGTAAAAATTAATTTAAATTTTCTGAGTAATCTTTTAAATTTAAAAATTTAGAAGTCCAGGGACTATTTTTATATTATAATTTGTGTTGTCTTTCCCCCATTTTAAAACAATGAGTTTTTGAGTTTTTGCATCCCAAATAAAATCTGAAGGGTTAGCGTCTTTTGTTGTTTTATACACTTCTAAACCAACATTTTTTAAAGGATTGTAATACATTACAAAATCATTATTTATAATAATAGAAAAACCATCTGGATAATGTCTGTTGGCTCCAATAAATATTTTTGAAGCTCCTTTACTATTATCAGCAATAATATTGATATCTAATTCTCTTTTTGCAAAATTGAAGAAAAACGATTGAATATCTCCTGCAATTGCTTGTGGAAATGGTCGAGCTATAATATCTGTAATGTACTTACGTTCAACTGTTCCAGCATCTGTTTTATCACTAAAAATAGACCAAGTTGATGGACCAGGTTTTAGAAAATTTTGCATAGTTCTATTCCCTAAAAACCACGCTTTAATAGAACCTACACCCATTTTATCAAAGACCTCTGCAGTTCTAATATACATTTCTCTGTATTTTAACTGTCCCCAATTGCCAACTAAAGTAGTATCTGTTCTTGCAAAAGTTGGGAAACCCCATTCACCAATTAAAATTGGCGCTTTTAACATCTCTGACTCTTTGTCAAAACGATCCATATTTTTTTGGATAAAATCTACATTACTTTGATAAATATGAGGTGCAAAAATGATGTTTTCTCTATTAATTGGAGACGTAATTTCAGCATATTGATTGTTATCTATTTTTTCACCTTTATTCATAAAAATAGACTGAAAGAGAATCTTTTTATTTGGGTTTATCTTGTGGCTTTCATCAATGATTCTTTGGTATAAAGGAATGAGATATTTATCAGTTAAATCTTTATAAGAGATCTTCATTTTTAATTTTCTAGGTTCATTTACAATATCGTAACCTAAAACATAAGGCTCATTTTTAAATCTTTCCCAAATAATTTTCCAAGCATTAATATAGATTGTGTATTGATTATCGTTTTTATTCTCCCAAAATTCTTCCCATACAAACTTATCAACTCCATAAACTGTCATTTTAAAGACTGTTTTTATATCGTGATTTTTGCCTAAAGCAACTAAAGAGTCTAACTTCAACAAATAACTTGGTTCAACATTACCTCCTGGAAATTCGCTTACTTTTCCCAGTTCCAAACGCACAACTTGATGGTTAGCCCCCATTCTAACTTGTCTTGCATAATCATCACTATTAAAAAAAACTTCACCTCTGTGATCATTGGTATTTATTACAAAGCCTCTTGGTATTATATGTCTACCTTGTTCGTCTCTTAAACCATGTTTTATTTGAGAATAGCCGAAAATATTTACTAATAAGAGTGTTACAATTACCAGTTTTTTTATTAGTGAATTCATTATTTTGTTATTTGTTTGGAAACGCTTTTACTTGGGACGTAACCTATTCTATGAGCTTGTACTATTAATTTACTTGACGTTTGTATTTGAAAAGGTTCAGTATATATCTTCCAACTTTTATCTTTAGGATTCATTTTATACCCAATGGAAGCTCCTTTTGTATCACAAGTGATAACAACTTTATTATTCTCAAAAGTTATTGAAGGATTTGCAGTTACTGGTTTCTGGTTTTTGCCCTTCCACAATTTAGCTACTAAATCTTTTTCAGGAAGACTTGGCTTATCACCAATTTCTTCAAGCCACCTGTCCATTTCATTGCTCAACTCTTTTAATTTATTTTGATATTCTGGTTTATCTGCAAGATTTACCAACTCAAAAGGATCATTAATACAATCAAACAATTCTTCTTTTGGTTTTTGTTCTCTAAACCATTGTTTTTGAATATCATTGAGTTTTCCCTCTTCTTTCAGTTTTAGCAATTCTTGCATTGCAGGAATTTTCTCTCTGTAATCAACAGATAAGTAATAACCTTGTTCTGGCCTGTAATTTCTAATATATTTAAACTGGCTGTCTCTTACTGCTCTAATGGCATCTGTAAAACCGTCAAATCTATCTGCTGCTGCATGAATATATTTACGAGGTTTTTTTGATTGATATTTACCTAAAAATGCTTGTCCCTGCATATATTCAGGTGGTTTTTGACCAATCAAGGAAAGTAAAGTTGGTGCAAAATCTACAAAACTAACTAAATTGGTAAATTTTGAACTTGCAATGATTTTTCCTGGAAAACGTACAATCATTGGCGTATTTAATCCAGAATCATAGATTAATCTTTTTTCTCTTGGTAATGGACCTCCATGATCGCCATAAAACATAATGATTGTATTTTCTAATAAGCCATCTTCTTCAAGCTGTTTTAAAATTGCACCTACTTGCTTGTCCATTTCAGCTATATTATTGTACATTTTCCATAGATCTCTTTGAGTTACCTCGTTATCAACCAAATAAGGAGGTACTTTAAATTTGGTATCCTTTGAAATGTGAACAGGTGTTTCTGCTTCAGTCATTCTATTTTTTGCATGAGATTTTCCAAATCCTTTCCACTTATAATTTCTGTCCCCAGATTTGTAATGTCTGGTTTCAATTTGTCTAAATCCATAAGGTTCAAATAATCCAGATTCGTGTGTTTCTGTAAAATTAAATACTGCAAAAAAGGGCTGATCTTTACCTCTATTTCTCCAATGTGCATAAGGGCTACTTTCATCCCAAGCTGTTACAGGTGCTTTAAATTGATAATCTGTTTTGTAGTTATTTGTACAATAATATCCGTTGATTCTCATAAATTCACTAATCATTGTTACTTCAGAAGAAGGTACAGCCTCATATTTTGGTAGTCCTGTTACTTCTGTATAGGAAGTTGTACGCATATGGTTTGCACCAATACTTGATGGATACATTCCTGTTGCAATTGCTGCTCTACTTGGTGCACATACTCCAGATGTTGAATATAAATTTGGATAAATAACTCCCTCTTTTATTAACCTACTCAAGTTTGGAGTTTGTACAGTATTATCTCCAAAAGACGTAATGTAATCACCCATATCTTCTGTAACCAACCAGAGAATATTGGGTGGCTTTTGAGTATGCTCTTTTTCTCCGTTTTTACAAGCTGAAAATGTAAAAATCCCTACTAATAAAATGGCGAATAATTGTTTGGTATTCATCTCTGTTTTGATGATTAAGATTCTATTGCAAAGTAAACAATTGAAAAAAAGAACCCATCTTGTACTGTACTGATTAATTCTAGTTATTGTAATTTTACAGGATACAACAGGTTACATTTTTATCATCATCCTTCTATTTTTATTTGAAATCTTAAAGAGATACATAAATGAAAAAACGTATTCTTCTTACTTTAATTCTTCTTTTATTCGTTCATCGTTATATAGCACAAACCATCAACCCACCAAAAGGAAGAATTGCCATAGTTGCTGATGGAAATTCCCCTGATCCAGATGATTTAGGTGGTACAGCAATTTCAATTGCATTGATAAAAGCTGCTGGGTTAGAAGATAGATTGGTACACTATTCTCATAGTTGCGATTTAGTTAGAGATGATAGAATTTCTGAAAAAGCAGAAAAAGAACGTCATCATTTAATGCAAATTGCTTGTGATATGACTTCAAGACGTTGGGAAGGTTTTAAGCATTTGACTTTTTTTGATGCGATTTGGCAAAAAGAAGAAACCATAAATGATTTAGCCTGGGCAATTCAAAACTCAACCAAAGACAATCCCTTATGGATTATTGAAGCAGGTGAACCAGATATTATTGGAATGGCCTTACAAAAAACAGCAAAAGAAAAGCATAAATATGTAAAAGTGATAACACATCATCCAGCAAATGACAACGCTGGAGATTTTTACAAATGGCAAGAAATTTTAGATTTTGGAATTGAAGAAGTACGTATTCCAGATCAAAATATTAAATTAAAAGTACCAATTGCAAATTGGGATTGGGCAAAAAACCATTCAGATTCACGCATTCAATTAATATGGACCATTGGTAAGTTAGCAGAAGTTGATGATATTGTAAAATTTCAAAAAGGAAAATGGGATTGCTCTGATGCTGGTATGATATTGTATTGGATAACTGGCGCCAATCTGAATGATGGTTTGACGCTAGGAACTGTGGATAATGTTAAAAGTATTCTTTTGAATTATATTAATAAAAACCCAGAAAAATCAAGAGGATCTAAAAGGAAAAAGAAGAAGAAATAAAAAACAATTTAATCTTTAGTTAATTTACTCTTCCACCAATTTTTATTTGGTTCAAAATCTTTTGAAAGTACTTTTATTCTGTTTTTTTCTAATGATTCTAGTTTCTTAGTTTTAAGATTTTGCAAACGCAGATGTCTTTTATCTTTATCAAAAAGTGAATCCTTTTTAGGATATTTTGCGTTAACCTCTTTTAACCAAGTTAATAATTGATTACTCAATTTTTTAGCGAGTTCAGGATGTTCTGAAATCACATTTAGTTCATCTTTTTCTATGGATGGTAACTTGTATAATTCTTCACGATTGTCTTCCCAATAATGAATCAATTTCCATCCATTTTGTTGAATAATAGATGATGGTTCTCCTCCTTGGTTTCCATAATGTGGATAATGCCAATACAAAGGTCTCTCTATATTGATTTTTTTTCCTTCAATAATAGACTTTAAACTGATTCCATCTATATGTTGTTTTGGATATAGAGATATATTTGATAAATCTAATAATGTAGGATAAAAATCAGTATGAATTACAGGAAAATCTGATGTTTTATTACTTATACCTAACCAAGGGACTTTTATTAAAAATGGTTCTTTAATACCACCTTCCCATTGATAACCTTTACCTCCTCTTAATGGTAAATTAGTAGTAGCATAATTATCACCAGAAGCCACGCCTCCATTATCAGAAGTAAAAACAACAATGGTATTTTTATCTAAACCACTATCTTTTAAGGATTTTAAAACAATACCAACTGCATCATCCATAGTTTCTACTAAACCTCCATAAATAGGATTGTCTTGGACTTGTCTTATTGGCAATACACGTTCCATTTTATAGCCAGATTTTAAAATACCTAAACTGTCGGCTTTATTTCGATATTTGTTCCATTTTGTTTCTGTAGTTTGTATGGGTGCATGAACAGCATAAAATGATAGATAGGCAAAAAATGGTTTTTCTTTATTATGAGAAATGAAATTTACAGTTTCTTCAGCTAATCTAATCGTTAAATTTTCTCCATTTTTTTATCTTTTAATTTAGGATTTTTGAATGGAGCAAAAAAACCTCCTGAAGGACCACCTCTATGAAAACCACCTTTATTAATCTCAAAACCATGATCTTCTAGATACGAACCTTTATTACCTAAATGCCATTTACCCGCAAAAAATGTTTTATAACCGGCTTTATTAAACGCTTCTGCTATAGTTACATCTTGCTTTGGTAAAGCTGTAACATATTCTGCAGGAAGTAATTTATCTTGCCTATTTCTGTTTCGCCAATCTTCTCCTGCTTTTGCGCCAATCCAATCTGTAATTCCATTACGTGCTGTAAATTTACCAGTCATAATACTGGCTCTTGAAGGACTACAAACACGACTAGCTGCATACCCGTTAAACCAAACAGATTCCTTTGCAAGTGAATCAATATTTGGGGTTTCATAAAATGTACTTCCAGAAAAACCTAAATCATGATATCCTAGATCATCAACTAAAATGAATAAAACATTCGGCTTAAGAACTATTTTTTGTTCTTTATTATCACATCCTATAAAAATTAGGAAACCTATATATAAAAGTATCCTTTTCAATTTTTTATTACTGATATTTTAGTTTTATATTTTCTTTAACTTCTTAAATCTTATAAAAAACAGCTATTCTATTTCCAAATATTCTCCATTTCTTCTAAAGTTTTCCCTTTAGTTTCTGGCACATACTTTTTAACAAATATTATTGCTAAAATGCACATAATACCATATATCCAGTATGCAAAACCATGATTAAACTGTTCAGTTAGATATGAGTTATCATTCATCATTGGAAAAGTAAGTGATACCAAATAATTTGATACCCATTGAGCTGCAACAGCAATTGCTAATGCTTTCCCTCTAATTTTATTAGGGAAGATTTCTGATAATAACACCCAAGTAACAGGGCCCCAACTCATGGCAAAACTTGCTACATACAACATCATACAGAACAATGCAAAATAGCCAGATAAATTTGCAAAAAACACAAACCCTAAACTTAACATAGCAAAACCCATACCAATTGCACCTATCAACATGAGCGGTTTTCTACCATATTTATCAACAGTTCTTATAGCAATTATGGTGAATAAAAAGTTTACTATACCTACTATTATTGTCATTAATAACGCAGTATCTGTGCCAGAAGATACTGTTTTAAAAATTTCTGGTGCATAATACAGCACCACATTTATTCCTACAAATTGTTGAAATACAGATAACAAAATACCTATTATAATAACCAACCAACCAAATGATAATAAACGACCAGATTCAGTGTTATTTACTGATTGTTTAATTTCTTCTAAAATAGATTGTCCTTCTAATTCTGAATTTACTTTAACCAAAACAGCAAGTGCCTCTTCTGGTTTATTTTTTAACACCAAAGAACGTGGAGTATCTGGTACAAAAAATAATAAAATTAAAAACAATCCTGCAGGTATAATTTCTGATGCAAACATCCATCTCCAACCAAATTCATTTAAACATTCATCAGATCCTCCTCCTTTTGCAATAAAATAATTCACAAAATACACTACCATGAAACCTCCAACAATAGCTAATTGATTAAAAGAAACTAATTTCCCTCTGCTATTTGCTGGCGCAATTTCTGCAATGTAGAGAGGAGATAACATTGAGGCTAAACCTACTCCAATACCACCAATAATTCTGTAAACAATAAATACAGTAGAAAAAGTATGGTCTAACTCACCAATAGGTGCCAATAACATTTCAGGCATTGCAGAACCTAAAGCTGAAATAAGGAATAAAATAGCTGCAAGTATCAATCCTTTTTTTCTTCCTAACTTTTTACTTACAATTCCTCCAAAAATGCCACCAATAATACAACCAATTAATGCACTTGATACTAAAAATCCTTTAAATGCACTTGCAGCAGTTTCTGAAAGTCCTTTAGGAGTTATAAAAAAACTTTCTAAAGAGCCAACTGTTCCTGAAATTACACCTGTATCGTAACCAAAAAGTAATCCACCCAAAGTGGCTACTAAAGTTAGTTTTAATAAATATGCTGAATTGGTTGATTTTGACATTTTTTATGGTTTAAATATATTGATTAATAATATTTTCGAATAATTCTTGTTTACCACTAGTTAATGGTAGTTCTCCATTTTCTTTTGCAATAGTAAATAAGTCTGCTAATTCCAATTTACCTGCCTCAAATTCAGCGCCTTTCCCAGCATCAAAAGAGTTATATCTTTTTTCTCTTAATGTTTTGTATGAAGATGATGTTAAAATTTTATCTGCCGTAATTAAAGCTCTTGCAAAGGTATCTGCACCTCCAATGTGTGCCAAGAAAACATCTTCCATGTCTGTAGAGTTTCTTCTGATTTTTGCATCAAAATTAACTCCTCCACCTTGTAAACCTCCTGCTTCTAAGAAAACTAACATCGCTTCTGTAGTTTCTTGAATGTTGTTTGGAAATTGATCTGTATCCCAACCATTTTGGTAATCTCCTCTGTTGGCATCTATACTACCTAACATTCCTGCTTTAGCAGCAACTGCTAATTCGTGTTGCATAGTATGTTGTGCTAAGGTTGCATGGTTTACTTCGATATTCATTTTGAAATCTTTATCTAAACCATACTCTTTTAAAAAACCTATTGCTGTAGCAGAATCAAAATCATATTGATGCTTCATTGGTTCCATTGGTTTTGGCTCTATAAAGAATGTACCTGTAAATCCTTGTGCTCTAGCATAATCTCTTGCCATGGTTAAAAATTGAGCCATATGATCTAACTCACGCCCCATATCTGTATTTAACAAAGACATATAACCTTCTCTACCTCCCCAAAATACATAGTTTTCACCATTTAATTTGATGGTTGCATCTAATGCCATTTTTACTTGTGCTCCTGCTCTTGCTACTAAATTAAAATCTGGATTTGTAGCAGCCCCATTCATATACCTTGGATTTGAAAAGCAATTGGCTGTACCCCAAAGCAACTTAATATTTGTTCCCTTTTGTCTTTCCTTAATGTAGTCTGTAATAAATTCTAAACGTTTTTGAGATTCAGATAAAGTAGCACCTTCTTGAATTAAATCGAAATCATGGAAACAGAAATACTCAAAGCCCATTTTGCTGATAAACTCAAAAGCAGCATCTGCTTTATCTGTTGCAGCTTGTTTAGGATCTGAAGCTTGATCCCAAAGAAAATTTTGAGTTCCTGGACCAAAAGGATCTGACCCTTGACCACAGAACGTATGCCAATAAGCCACTGAAAATTTAAACCAGTCTTTCATTTTTCTACCTGCAACTACTTGCTCTGGATTGTAATATTTAAATGCTAATGGATTATCTGATTCCTTTCCTTCAAATTGAATGGTATCTATTCCTTTAAAATATTCTGTATTCGCCATTATTTTTTTATTATATTTTATTATTTACTCTCTTTTTCTAAAATTAAGGTTAACTCACTTTTCCAAGTTTCATAAGCTTTTTGATAAGCTTCTTTTTCTTTTGATGGGTAATATGTCATTACATAATCGTTTTCTAAAATGACTTTTGAAAAAGCGTCAAAATCACCCTTATGCAAATTACAAGCTCTTGCTGCTCCAATAGCACCAGTTGTATTGTAAATCTCTATATCTTGATTGGTTAAGGTTGCTATGGTAGTAGAAAATATTTCCGAACGAAATAAATTGTCATTTCCTGCTCTCATCACTTTAGGTTGCACTCCATCATTCATTAAAATTTCCATTCCATACACAAATGAGAAAGCAATACCTTCTAAAGCAGCTCTACACAAATGTGCTTTTTGATGTTTGTTTAAGTTGATGTTAACAATTCTTGTCCCAATTTCTGTATTGCTAAATACACGTTCAGCTCCATTACCAAAAGGTAAAATACTCAAACCTTCAGAACCAATGGCTATTTGATTTGCCAAATCATTCATTTCAGCATAAGAATCAACTTGTAGGTTATTTAGTAACCATCTATACTGAATACCAGCTC
>Ga0209653_1002163_pt1 | contig 14627 bp, 26 predicted proteins | sample SaaInl6LU_22_DNA_FD_184644 | JGI IMG/M metagenome (GOLD analysis project Ga0209653, IMG submission 184644) | Marine microbial communities from expanding oxygen minimum zones in the Saanich Inlet - ESP_116LU_22_DNA (SPAdes) (version 2) | ecosystem: Environmental > Aquatic > Marine > Intertidal... | reverse complement strand
AAACCCTATGTAAGGACCACCTGTTTTTATTTACTAAATAACTTTTCAGTTACTTTAGTCATATCAATAGTAACTTTGGACTTGTTATTATCGTTATAACGTTTAAATAGAATATCCCAATCAGATTCAAGTGAAGGGATTTCTTTAATAGTCACTAAACTATTAGCAAAACCTTTTATAAAATCAGTTTTATTTAATTCTGGATTATTAGTGACAAAGTTTAAAAGTGATGATCTGAATCTTATACTTAAAAGAGCTGTTTTAACTTTTTCATTATGCTGTGCAGCGTGAATTGCTACTAAATCAAAAAGCTTGATAGCATGTAAAGCTTCATTTTCGTAAGAATACTTAAACGTACCACTTTTAATATTATTAGCTACTTTACGATGTCTTAGATGACCAACATGTAATAACTCAGCCAACAATGAAGTACTGTAATTAGAATGTTCCTTAGTAAAGTTCTGTAATTTGAAATAAGTGGCAGATGTTTTAGGTACATGTGCATAAGCATTAATGTAATCATCTAATAACCAACGTGCACTAGAATTATTTAAATCAGCCATCATTTGAACAATATCAGTAACGTTATCTAGACGTACTACAATGTAATTAAAAGATTTGTTTTCTTTCACACAAGCATCTAGTCTATGCTGACCATCCATATTAAAAAGTTGGTATTTATCATATCCTTTTTTGTTATAAACCTTAGTAGCTACAAATAAAGGAGCAGATAGCATTCCCCATCTGCTAATAAGTTGACGTAGCTTTTGTACGTGTTGAGGTTTAATCTCTCTGTTACCAGGTAATGATTTAACATTAAGCTTTGCACCTGGCTTCCATGATCCTAAGAATTGATCATACTCATTCTGTAATTTGTTTTCTTGCGCTTTAGTAAGTGCCATAATAATAATAATTTAATTGATAATAATTTATAAAAATTGATAAGAGGTGCTGCATCACCTTTTATCGTCTGAGATCTTAATCAATGCAGTGATAAATTGTTATTCTGATTCTAGAAAATCAGATAATACTTGGTTACGTTTAAATCCTTGGTATCCCGCATACAATGATATAATACCAATGCAGCGAGATACTAGGAATACCATCAACCAATTATCACCATGAGTTTCTGACAAAACCAGAATGATTCCGATAAAGAACATGAATATGTACAAACATGCTCCTATATATGATTTGATACTGTAGTTCATATGATAGTGTTAATGGTTATAACACTAATGTTACAGTAATCAAGATTCTTACGATTGATAAATTCAACAGCAAGTTGATGTGCTTTCTTTTCAGTAGACACGATAGCGGTTTTATATGTGTACCCATTAGGTACATCACTAATGATTCCAGCGTATTTCATAATTACTCATCTTTAAATATGTTGTTCCACATAGTTGATGGTATACCTGTAAGGAAAAGCTCACGCTCATCCTCACTCAGGTTACTAAAGTTATCTTGGATATATCCTATACCCATCTCTTGGTTAGACAATCCTTCTGCAGTAACAGTTAGATCATGTTTGTTTCCAAGAAGGTCTTTCAAACGGACAGTAACGTTTTTACTGGTTTCGTCATAGTTGATAATAGTATATGGTATCATAGTTTATATGTACTTTTTCTTTTCTTCCTTAATACCTATTTGAATAAAGATAGATCCAAGGTTGGTAAAGAGAAGAATAGTTATTCTTGCGTCTAATCCCCATTCAAAGAAATTCATAGGTGCGCTTAATACGATTCCCAATATGTAAAAGATGAAGGTCAATACGGTTGTAATGATCAAATGATCAAGTATTGCGTTTAAAAACTGTTTCATAATAATTAATATTTAAGTGATGGTGAATATTCATACGGTTCTCCTTGGTACCAGATAACATAGATATCTCCATGTTCTCCATCAAGGACAAATTCGGATGCGTCATACATATCTCTTCTACCAATTGCATAGGAGATACTAATAGCAGTTAAGAATACTAAGCACCATGCTAATATTCTAGGAGTAATAATAAGTTTCATAATAATTTGATTTTATAATGTTAATGAAAGTTCTATCAATACGCCCACGGATTCAAACCGTGTCTCGGTTAGACGTATCTTGCAGTCCGGACTTACTGCCCCTCTTTCTCTAGGAGCACAAACTCTGCATTAACGGTTGTAACGATTTATCTGTTTACAATATCCACGTTACAAAAAGGATAAGGATAGGTTTATCTACATGACTTGATACCTACAAACAAGCGTTATAATTAGGATTAACTATATCAATAGTAACTAGTTCTCCTTTGTCCATATAACTAAATACGAATCTAGGATCTTTACATTTGTTAAACTTACGTCTTACAATACGAGGCCATTGATCATATGTAAGTTCTGTTGTTGTTATAAGTGGTGTTTTATCAACACGAGTCCATCCTGAGTTCTTAGCACGATTTTTAAAATGTGGCATGATGATTTGAATTTAAAGTTTGATTTTGAATTTTACAATAAGCCCGTTAATCATATTCTTCTACTAAGACTAATAAGAAGACACATAGAGAACATAACATAGTCATAAGCACCAAAGAACTATGTTACTTGCAATGTTATTAATAACAAAAAGACATATGTACTTATATTCTATGCCTCTATATGCCTTATTATCAGTCTATAGCTATATGATCAACAAATTTACCTATTACCAACAATGTTATAATGTGGTAAATAGTGGGTATAAGTGAGTCTCATAAAGACACACAAACACACGTGAATATAAAAACCAAATGTTAATATATGAGCAATAGTCTACTATTATTATAGTTTATCTACAGGTGAGATAGAACTAATAGTTAGATACTGCCCACATATTATCATTATGGGTTATTATAGTATATCTGCGAGGAATAAAGAAGTTCCTACTCTTACAACGTTAGATGCGGTGAATCTAATAGCAGAAGGACTGAATGCTTCTTGTAGTACTGCAAGTTGTCTAAGTTCTTTAGCAGTGAATTTGGGTTCAGCTTTATAGCCTACTTTAATATGTTTCATAATAATTTCTTTTTACTTTTTTCTTTTTACTAAAAAAGCAGTTTATACACATGCTTGGGTGTTGTAATGACATATCCCTATTTCAGATAGTTTTATAACCGTACTTGATTGAAATTAATCTCTCAAGGTTTCATGACGTCCATTACATTAATAAAAAAATACTAACAGATTAAATGATGCATCTAACCTGTCAGTATATTCAACAATCACAAAAGGAATGGTATTACCATTCCAATGTGTAGAGTGTATCTCCATTCTTAGTTGTTGCTACCTCACCATCAATTACGATTGGCGTAAAAGAGTAGCCATCAGGAATTTCATGAGTCTCTCCTGCTTCCCAGTTCTCTTGCTTTGCTACATATGCTAGTCTTCCACCAAACATAAGTTTATTAGCTTTCACAGACACCAGTGTGCTGTTTTCTTTTTGACCTACTACAAATGCATTTGCCATCTTGTAAAAATTTATTAGATAATAATTATATTAAGGCAGGGGGTCCCCCTCTGCCGATACTTAGTGGGGGAGCAGATAGCGTAGGAGCCATGAGCATGTGAAATATATAAATTTTCTGTACCCTTATAAAAAATAAAACCCCCATATAAGAAGTGTATACGGGGGTTATTATTTGGCAGTCAAGAGTGGGGGATGTTATTTCACTACCAGAATATTTTTATACCGTCTTCTTCAAAAGAGATCATTACGTTTTCTCTTTCTTTAGTTTCTAGTGGGATGAACACACTGTTGTTTGTTTCTTCTACTGGGATGTTATCTTCCCCTGTAGATTCTTCTTGTTCTTGTAGTGCGTTGTAGTACTTGATTACTTTAGATTTAACGATACGGTCACCACGTGTCATATCAGACTCAGCTTTTACAGATACGTCTACTCCTTCTTTTTGTAGGAGCATTTTGTAGTTGTATACGGAGTATGTGGGGATATCTAGTTTAGCAGCAATGTGGCGGGGTTGTAATCCCATGCGTGAGTATCTTAGTACTTCATCTTTAAGGATTGCTACTTTTTCTTTGTGTGTGATTGTCTTTGGAATGTAAGGCATGATATAATTATTTAAAGTTTGGGTAGTATTCTTCAATTTGTTTTAAAAGGATCTCTGTTGTTGTAGGGGCATCGTAGTCACCTTCTAGTTCAATTTCTACGTCATCATTGTTGTAAGTAAATGATAGTAGTGACACTGTGTGATCTTCAAAGTTGGTTATGCGTCCTAGATATTCATCGTTATTATATTCTAGGAAAGCACCTTCTTCATTTTCATTGTCACTAGGGATCATAGATGACCACCATACTATTGCAGCTAGGGGACCGTATGAATCATGTTCAGTTCTTACTGTTGCTAGATCACAAATTTCTTTAGCGGTAAGTGTACTGAATTTTCCTAGCTCATCACCTGTAGTCATAGATATAGACTCCATGATGCTGTCGTGAGATGTTTCTGGTAGACCTTCTGTGTTGACTGTTACTTCTACTTCAATGATACCATAATCATTTTCATCATCCCACCAGTACTCATCAGAGTAGGTTTCCATAACACGTTTGTTCCAGTCTTCAGCATAGCGTACTGTTTCTAGTAGTGCTGATAGAAAGTCAACAACGTTAGAGTTGTCATCTTCAAATTCATCATACAGTTCTCTGTCTGTAATCTTGAATCTTACTGTGTAGGTAGCTTTTAAAAACATATTAGAGTTCACTTATAATTTTTTCAATCTCATTACAGATGTCTTGATCCCAAGACCATAGTGATTCCCAACCATCATCTGTTAGGATAAGTGTTTCAGCACCGTTGGAATCTTCAGCGGTTCTGATCTCATACTCATCATTGTTGATTACAAACAAGTACTCTCTGGTACTAGCCCAGTAAACTTCATTACCGGTGTTTTCATTTTCAATTAATTCTACTGACATTATTTAATTATTTAGTAATTCTACTGCAAGTATACAATAAAAATATTAAATCACCAAACGTTTTCAATAAAACTATAGAATATGTTTTTTGTAGGAAAGGATTTTTTCTTCTACTTTGACTTTAAGTAGGGGATCTTGTATATGATCATGTACTTCTTGTAGAAGATCAGCTATTTCTCTGATGCTTTTAGCTTTAGAGATTTGTGTGTTTTGTCTTTCCACTTGATATAGGTGGTAAGCTATTTCATCTGTAGATTTAAGTTTATCGTAGTATTTTGTCAGACGTGCATCTAGTTTACGTTGTCTTTCTAAGCTAGTGATGTTTGGTATAGCTTTGTGTAGTTCATCAATACGTCCTTTGAGGTATTGGATTTCTAGTAGTCTTTGGATTTCTTGTTCAGTCATAATGTTTAAAGTCTGTTGGTATTATGTCTATTGCGAGGAACCATTTTCCCCAACCTATTTCTATGGAGTGGTATCCGAGTAGTTGTGTTGTGGTGGTTGTTACTATTGTGGGGGTTATGAAGAATTGTCCCCATACGCGAATAGTGCTAAAGCTGATGTAATTATTTCCCAGCTTGAATTCTTTTGATTTCATCTGCGTGATATTTCATTAGTTTCATGTTGTGCTCTACTTCAAACCTTGCGTTTTGGAATGATCTTAGGTGATACTTGAGATCATTGCTTTTACCTTTAATTAGTTCCATCTGTATTATATTTACTTTTTACTCTTTGTGATATAGGTATAGGTTCACCTGCTTCATCTATTCTAACGAAGCGTATGTTGGTTGAGAGTATTACAGATTGCTGACCAGAGTATACGTTATGTGCTCTAGCTTCTAGGTAGAAGGTTATAGATGTTGTACCTATGTGTACTACTTTACCGTAGATCTTTATGAGCTGACCTTCTTTAGCTGGTCTTTTGAAGATACACTTGTCAATCATTACAGTGACCATACGTGGGGTATCACATACTTCCATAGCATATGCTGCAGCTGCTGCGTCTAACCATGCTAGCAGTTTACCACCAAATAGATTGGCGTGAAAGCCTAAATCACTTTTCTTAACTGGGTGTGTTGTTATAAGATTCACTGATCTTAGAGTTTAGTTCTTCAATATGCTTTTTAACTTCCAACATGTCTTGAAGGGTAGCAATATCTTTTTTCTTTTGCATCTCTTCTAGTTGGCGTGTCATGAACTCACGTTCTTCACGGAGGATATCTCTGTATCCTTCTTCTCTGTCATTAGGCATTACAATACTAGTTTAAATCCTATGTGGATATAGTTAAGGTTATTATTTATTTGCAATATACTAAATGTAGTGTATAGGGGTTTGTATATGGGATAGTCTGCCCCTACACGTCCTATGAGTAGTTGAGGGTTATTGTTTAGTCTGTATGCTGGACCACCATAGATTCTTAATTCGCGAATTGCAAATTCATACTGTAGATAGGAGTATGTGGAGTGGTGATGACCTTTACCCATAGCTAGTACACCTATGAATGTTTTATCGTATCCTACCTCAGCTAACAGACCGCGTGCATGAAGGCAAGCTACATAACCTACTCCTGCATGTTTTACTTTACTAAGCTCAAATGATTTTATAGGGTAGTATGGAGAACACTCCTGACTGAACAGAAATGACGATAATGACAATAATGACAATACTAATTTAGTCTTCATTTTTGAAGTAGTGAATGATATTTACTATACGCTCTTCTTGACCGTTACTGTAAGTGACATAGGTGTCGTAACCAAGTCCTACAGGGTTAGGATCGTCAGCGTTGTAGTAGATAACTAAGTTCTTCATACACTTGCAATATAATAATAAATTTGTAATGTTTAAACTTTTGACGTATATTTATAGTGTAACCAACAAATTATTTTAAGATGTCAGACAACGAAAGAGAATTGACTCCTGAAGAATTAGAAGCAAGAAGAGAGGAGATTAATGCACATTATGAAAAGATGATTCCTCAGCTTACAGTGCAGCTAGAATATGAAACACTGCTTACTGATATTGAAACTCAAAGAGCAAAACGTTTCCAAGCACAGGTAGCTATCGCAAATATGATGGCACCTGAACCTGAAGAGGAAGAAGTACCAGTTAAGAAATTAAAAAGAAACTAATGATGGCACTAGTAAATCAAGTAGCTAAGAAGGTTGTTATGTCTAAACAGGACATTACCAAGTTTCAGATACTTACTTACTGCTATTTAAAGAGTATTAAAGTAAGTGAGGCTGATTTGGAGTGTCTTACTCTTCTAGGTATTAATGGAGAGAAGGAGCTTTCTGATTTTTGTAATGTAGTGTCTACAGAAAAAATTTTTAAGTCTCCCCAATCTGCACGTAATGCAATTTCAAAAGCGCATAAGAAAGGATTAATCTTTAAGAAAGGTAATTCTAAGAAGTCTGTAGTTGGGTTAAACCCTGATATGCAGGTTCAGGCAAAAGGTAATGTATTATTAGATTATAAATTCGCACACATTGAACCCAAGGAAAGCAAGAACACTAGTACCGCTAGTAACGAAGAAGCTTGATCTAGAGAAGCAGTTAGTATCTGACCTGGTTTATTTTTACTGGCAGAAGGTGCGTAAAGCTTTAACTAACATGTCTGCTTCTAGAGTAAGAGTTGAGAACCTTGGAACTTTTAATTTACGAGTTAAGAAGACACAGGGTTTGATTAAGGCTTTACAAGAAGATGCAGAGTCTGCTGATCAGAATTCTTTTACAGGTTATAAGAGTTATGATAACACAATGGAGAAGCTAGAAAAGCTTACACGTGTTATGAGTGAACTAGAAACAGAATGGGAAGAAAGAAGAGAACATTATGAAAATCGTAGAAACACTGAAAACAGTTTGGAGCAATAGGCTTCAGATATTGGAAGGTATTAAGAACTTCATAAATAGAGATGAGCATGTAGAGCGTATTGCTGCTACTAGAATGTCTATCTGTGAGGAATGCCCTTTGTTAGATCTTAAGGGTAGTAAATGTTTTGCTCCTGGTACAGAACCTTGTTGTGGGAGTTGTGGCTGTTCTTTAAAATTAAAGACACGTAGTTTAGAATCTGAATGTCCTGAAGGTAAATGGTAAATTATGGCTGTTAAGTTTATACCAGAATCACACGAGTACATATCTATAACTGAAGGTGAGAACATTAAGTGGACAAGTGTCACTAGTCTCATAGCTAAGTTTAAACAACCATTTGAAAGAGATAAGATTGCTGCTAAGTCTGCACGCAATAAAAGATCTAAGTGGTATGGTATGACTCCTGATGAAATTAAAGCTGCTTGGGATGCTGAATCTCAAAGAGCTATTACTGTGGGTAACTGGTACCACAATCAGAGAGAAGAAGATTTATTAGGATTAGATACTATAGAAAGACACGGTAAGGAGATTCCAATTGTACAACCTCTTGAGGATCAAGGTTTTAAGATTGCGCCAGTACAAAGACTAAAAGATGGTATGTACCCAGAGCATTTTGTGTACATGAAAAGTATTGGTATTTGTGGTCAGGCTGACCTTGTAGAGGTAATTGATGGTAAGATTCATATTACTGATTACAAGACAAATAAAGAAATCAAGGAAAAGTCTTATGTGAATTGGGAAGGTATGTCTCAGAAGATGGAGTTTCCTGTATCTCACTTAGATGATTGTAATCTTAATCACTACAATCTTCAGTTGTCATTGTATATGTTTATGATGCTAAAGCATAATCCAAAGCTTATTCCTGGTGAAATGATTATTCAGCATGTGATGTTTGAAAAAGAAGCTGAGGATGAGAATGGATACCCTATCCTTGTAGAAGGACCTCAAGGGGAACCTGTGATAGCAGAGATTAAAAGATACAGCTTACCTTACATGAAGGAAGAAGTTACTAATATTATTAATTGGTGGAATAACAATAAATCATGATAGTTAAATTATTTGATATACAGAATGGTAAAGTAGTACCTTCTGAACACTGCTATACTCTTAAGACGTTAAAGACTATTATTGAAGAGTTTCCTGAAGAACACCTTCAGATCTTTCAGTATGTATTCTATATGACGTATCCTAATCCTGATTTAAATCCTTTCTTTACAACTCCTGAGTTAGAAAAAGAATCTATCATCTTAAGAGAGATTGATGCTGACTTTAGTATTGAGGATGATTTAGTACAGGATGCTCTTAAATTATGTAGGCAGCTTTATGAAACACCTACCTATAGAGCGTACAAAGGAATACAAAGTATGTTAGACAAACTTGCTAGGTATATGGAACAAACACCTATTGAGCATGGTAGAGATGGAAACATCAACTCTATTGTTAATGCTGCTGCTAAGTTTGAACAGATAAGAAGTTCATTTAAAGGTGCTTACTCTGATCTTATGGAAGAACAAAAGTCTACTGTAAGAGGTGGTCAGGGATTAGCTTATGATCAGTTATAATGGAAGAAATTATTATTCCTTTATTTGACTCACAAGTATCGTCTTGGACTGTGGTAAAGTTCGGAGATAAAAGTGAACTTGTCAAGACCCTAGAAGAAATTTTTAAAGCTCCTGGTGAATATGAGTTTGATGAAACAGCTCTATTATTTAACTCAGAAGCTCAGAGATTCAATAAAGACGGGGTGTACACGTTTGCACCTTTTAGATCAAAAGATTTTATTGAATACTGGAATGCAGAAAAAGAAAAGTGTCGTAAGGGTGTTTTTTATAAAGGAAAGAATGATAGACTCTGGTACCTATCTAGAGATTACTACATGTGGTTGAACTTTTTACCCATCTATGATAAAGAAGAAAAGAAGTATGGGTTTGCTAAAGTAAGGGATGCTCAGTATCACATGGCATTGTATGAGACGTTAGCAGAGCTTAATTATGTGCATTCAGCTATTTTAAAGAAACGTCAGATAGCTTCTTCATACTTTCATATGGGTAAGTTAATTAATACTTACTGGTTTGAAGAGGGTGCTATTTTAAAGATTGGTGCTTCTCTTAAAGATTACATCAATGATAAAGGTTCGTGGAAGTTTTTAGATGAATATGCTAACTTCTTAAATGAACACACTGCTTGGTACAGACCTTCTAATCCAAACAAGGTATTGTTATGGGAACAAAAGATTGAGATACGTACCGGTGGTAAAAAGATGAACAGAGGTCTTATGTCTAAGATCCAGGGTATGTCATTTGAGAAAGATGCTACTACTGGTGTAGGGGGTCCTGTTAGTTACTTCTTTCATGAGGAGGCTGGTATTGCACCTAAGATGGATAAGACGTATGAGTACATCAGACCTGCAATGTCTTCTGGTCAGATGACTACGGGTATGTTTATAGCAGCTGGTTCTGTGGGGGATCTTGATCAATGTGAACCATTGAAACAAATGATTCTAAATCCAAAGGCTAATGATATCTATGCTGTTGAAACAGATCTAATGGATGCTGATGGTACTATTGGCATTGCAGGGTTATTTATTCCTGAGCAGTGGTCTATGCCTCCTTTCATAGATGAGTATGGTAACTCTCTTGTACCAGAAGCTTTAGAGGCTATCAAAGAGGAAAGAAAAAGATGGGAAAAGGATTTAACCCCTGAGCAGTACCAGTTACGTATTTCACAGAAACCTACTAATATTGCTGAAGCGTTTGCTTATAGAAAAGCTGCAATCTTTCCTACTTCTTTAGTTAGTCATCAGATAAAAGCTATTGAAGAGAATGAGTATCCTATTGAGTATTTAGATCTTGAAAGAGATGGGGATGGTAAAGTGACAGCTAAGAAGACTAAACGTATTCCTATTACTGAGTTTCCTATTTCTAAAAAGACTGAAGATAAGAGAGGTGCTATCTGTGTTTATGAACGTCCTACAGATAATGCAGAGTTTGGAACCTACTACGCAAGTATTGACCCCGTAGGTGAAGGTAAGACAACCACCTCAGACTCCCTCTGTAGCATTATTGTATATAAGAACCCAGTGGAGGTTACCAGACAGACAGAAAATGGCGTAGAGAGCTTTATAGAGCGTGATAAGGTTGTAGCTACTTGGTGTGGTAGATATGATGATCTTAACAGAACACATGAAGAACTAGAGAATATCATTGAGTGGTATAAGGCATGGACTATTGTAGAGAATAACATATCTTTATTTATTCAATACATGATCTCTAAAAGAAAGCAGAAGTACCTTGTACCTAAAAACCAGATACTCTTTTTGAAAGATATAGGTAGTAACAAGTCTGTATATGCAGAGTATGGTTGGAAGAATACTGGAACATTGTTTAAGAATCACATGATATCTTACGCCATACAGTTTTTGAAAGAAGAGTTAGATGTAGAGTTAGATGATAACGGAACACCTAAATCTGTAACATATGGTGTTAGTAGAATACCAGATAAGATGTTGTTAAAAGAGATGATGGCATACTATCCAGGACTTAACGTGGATAGACTGGTTTCTTTTGCAGCTTTAGTATCTTTTGCAAAGGTTCAACAATCTAATAGAGGATACTCTAAAAGGGTTGAGAAACAGCAAGAAAACTTGCATAAGACAGATAATTTGTATAAATTAAATATGAGTCCCTTTAGACATGTAGGAGGCTCAAAAACAAAAGGATCTAGGCCGCGTCCAAGAAATCCTTTTAAAAACTATCGTTGATGTTTGATAATATTACGATCACAGCAGAAGCAGACAGTATTTCATATTCCTACTATGATATTATAGATGATAGGATATATGAGGAAACTTATATTTTAAGTGATCATACCACATATAGTGTAGCAATATGAGAGTATTAAATGCAATGGACCTCAAGTCAGGTCAAAAAGCAGAACATAATAAACTGGGTACTTTAACCCAGCCTATACAGTTCTTACCTAGAAATAAGAAGGATGAGGAGTGGGCTGCTTGGAATATGGACTGGTATGAGTTTGAGGGTGTCAAGCAGGTTAAAAGAAATGCTAGACGTTTGCTTAAGAACTACAAGCTTGCTAAAGGTATTATTGACAAGACTGACTATATTGTAGAAGAAGATAATGAATATGCAGATTTAGTAGATCAGCTTACTACTGAAGATGAAACTGCATTAGAGATTAAGTTCTATCCTATTATCCCTAACGTTATTAACGTTTTAGTGGGAGAGTTTGCTAAGAAGTATTCAAGAGTTTCTTTCCGTGCAGTAGATGATGTTTCATACAATGAGATGTATGAGATGAAAAGATCTATGATTGAAGAGACTTTGTTAGCTGAAGCTGAAATGGAAATGGCTAATATGCTTATGGCACAGGGTATGGACCCACAGTCAGAAGAAATGCAGCAAGCTCTTAACAGAGATAATCTTAAAAGTCTTCCTGAAATAGAAGACTTCTTTCGTAAAGATTATAGATCTCTTGTAGAAGAATGGGCTAATCACCAGCTACGTGTTGATGATGAGCGTTTTAAAATGCAAGAGTTAGAAGAACGTGCTTTCCGTGATATGCTTATTACAGATAGAGAGTTCTGGCACTTTAAGATGAATGAAGATGATTATGATTTAGAATTGTGGAATCCAGTTCTTACGTTCTATCATAAGTCTCCTGATGTACGTTACATATCTCAAGGTAACTACGTTGGTAAGTTTGACATGATGAGTGTTGCTGATGCTATTGACAAGTATGGATACTTAATGACTGAAGATCAAATGAAAGATCTTGAGAACATTTATCCAAGCAGAGCAGCAGCTTATCCTATTGGTGGTTTACAGAATGACGGTTCATTCTATGATGCTACTAAATCACCAGAGTGGAATAGTATAGAGAATGGATCTTTAGGATACCGTCAGTTTATTTCTACTTATGGTGGTCCTGTAGGAAATGGTGATACTATCAGTGATATATTAAGTCACTCAGAAGATTTCTTAGATCAAGGTAACAAGAACTTACTAAGAGTATCTACTATTTACTGGAAGTCTCAAAGACGTGTTGGTCACTTAACTAAGATCTTTGAAGATGGTAGAATAATGCAAGATATTGTAGATGAGTCGTTTAAGGTTACTGAAAAGCCTTTATACAATACTACAATTAGAAAGCAAAAGACTAAAGATACTCTTATCTATGGTGAACACGTAGATTGGATTTGGATTAATGAAACTTGGGGTGGTGTAAAAATTAGTCCTAATAATCCTGCATACTGGGGTCAGAAACCTAATGGAGCATTTGATCCTATTTATTTAGGTATCAATCAGAATGAAATAGGTAGATTACAATTCCAGTTTAAAGGAGACAATACTATTTATGGTTGTAAGCTTCCTGTAGAAGGTGCTGTATTCTCTGATAGAAATACACGTTCTGTATCTCTTGTAGATTTAATGAAGCCTTACCAGATTGGTTATAACATTGTAAATAATCAGATATCAGATATCCTAGTAGATGAACTAGGTACTGTAATCATGCTTGACCAGAATGCTATCCCACGTCACTCACTAGGGGAAGACTGGGGTAAGAACAACTTGGCTAAAGCATATGTAGCAATGAAGGATTTCCAAATGCTTCCTCTTGATACATCTATTACTAATACAGAGAATGCTCTTAACTTCCAACACTATCAGGTACTAAACCTTGAGCAGACTAATCGTTTGATGGGTAGAACACAGTTGGCTAATTACTTTAAGAATCAAGCATTTGAATCTATTGGTATTAATGCACAAAGACTAGGAGGTCCTGTATCTCAAGAAACTGCTACTGGTGTAACAGCTTCTATGAATCAGTCTTATGCCCAAACAGAGACATACTTTATTCAGCATTGTGATAACTTAATGCCTAGAGTACATCAAATGCGTACAGACTTAGCACAATACTATCATAGTACTAAACCATCTGTAAGACTTTCGTACATAACATCTGAAGATGAGAAAGTTAACTTTGAAATGAATGGTACTGATTTATTGTTAAGAGACTTAAATGTTTTTGCTACAACTAAAACAAATCACAGACAAACCTTAGAACAGCTTAAGCAACTTGCAATGACTAATAATACAGCAGGTGCAAGTATCTATGACTTAGGTAATGTTCTGAAAGCAGATAATATTGCAGAGGTAAGCCACATCTTAAAAGAGTCTGAAGAAAAGCAGCGTAAGATGAAGGAAGCTGAAATGCAACAAATGCAGCAAATGAAAGAAGCTGAAATTCAAGCAAATCAGCAAGAAGCTCAGATGAAGATGCAGTTTGAAGCAGAAGAAAATCAAAAAGATCGTGAGAACAGAATTGTTCAAGCTGAGATTAGATCTGCTGGTTATGGTGCAATGCAGGATATTAATCAGAACCAAGTCTCTGATTATCAAGATGCTCTAAAAGACATTAGAGAAACTGATAAGTACAGAGAACAGATGAATGTTAAACGTGAAGATCGTTTAGCTAAGACTGCAATGCATAAAGACACCTTACAACTTAAGAAGGAGGAGCTTCAAACTAAGCGTGAAATTGCAGACAAACAATTGCAAATAGCTAGAGAAAACAAGAATAAATACGATGTTAAAGAATAAGCTATAAAAGTATAGCCTTATACTGAGATATTTGTTTTATTAAAACTATAGTTTTTGCAAATCTATAAGGTTTAAATAAAAGTCTTTCGTATATTAATAGTGAGATAAAACTCAAAACCAACAATTATGGCAGAACAAACAACCAACGCACAGGATCAAACTACTGTAGAACAAGTAGATATTGATCTAAGTG
>Ga0209653_1002162_pt1 | contig 14633 bp, 14 predicted proteins | sample SaaInl6LU_22_DNA_FD_184644 | JGI IMG/M metagenome (GOLD analysis project Ga0209653, IMG submission 184644) | Marine microbial communities from expanding oxygen minimum zones in the Saanich Inlet - ESP_116LU_22_DNA (SPAdes) (version 2) | ecosystem: Environmental > Aquatic > Marine > Intertidal... | reverse complement strand
TTTACACACTCGTAATGATTTTAGTTTCAGTAGCTCCAGTATTAAAGTTAACAGGTAATTTTTATATTTACCCAATATCAGCGATAATAATAGCACTTTTAGGGTTATTAATGCTTTTTTATGCTTTTCAGTTGTACAAGAGCAAAGAGAATAAAGATGCCAGAAAATTAATGCTTTCTAGCATTTTATATATTACTGTGGTACCAATAGTTTATATAGTTGATAAATTTTTACACTAAGAATGATGACAGAACAGACATTACAGGGAGAATTAAATGCAGGGAAAAGAAAATCAGCAAAACCAATGTTATGGATTTGTATGATCAGTATGGTCATGTTTTTTGCTGGCTTAACCAGTGCTTATGTGATTAGTATGAAAAGAGAAGACTGGGTAACTTTTGAATTACCAACTGCTTTTACAACAAGTACTATACTTATAGTATTAAGCAGCATCTCATTAATTCTAGCACAACAATTTTTAAAGAAAAACCAAAGAAGTTTTTCATTACTACTCTCAGTGGTTACTTTACTGTTGGGCATTGCTTTCGTATGGCAACAATATGTTGGTTTTAATGAGTTAAAAAGTATTGGTTTGTATTTTACAGGTCCAGAGAGCACAGTTTCTACTTCGTTTATAATAGGCATTACGTTTTTACACGTTATTCACCTTCTGGCCGGAATTCTTATACTACTCGTGGTAATTTATAATCATTTTAAATATAAATACAAACCGAAAGACCTTTTAGGCTTTGAACTAGGTGCTATTTTTTGGCATTTTGTAGATGTATTATGGATTTATCTATTTTTCTTTTTCTATTTTATTAGATGATGAAAAATGTTTAATTTTGGCAAACTTTTAAAAAATAAAAAATAAAAGATTTTTATGGCAGCAAATATGGCTTTACCTGCAGATAACAAAGAAACTTGGAATGGTGGTGGCATAAAACCATTTGGAGCAAGTTATGGTAAAATGATGATGTGGTTTTTCATTTTATCAGATGCATTAACATTTTCAGGTTTTTTGGCAGCTTATGGTTTAACTCGTTTTAAATTTATAGACTCTTGGCCTATTGCAGACGAGGTATTTACACACGTACCGTTCATCCATGGAGAATTTCCAATGATTTATGTTGCAATAATGACGTTTATCTTAATTTTTTCTTCAGTAACTATGGTATTAGCCGTTGATGCTGGTCATCAAATGAATAAGAAAAAAGTAACCTGGTACATGTTTGCAACCATTATAGGAGGTATCATTTTTGTGGGTTCTCAAGCTTGGGAATGGAAAACCTTTATAAAGGGTTCTTATGGCGCAGTAAAAACTACTGATGGTAAAATTTTACAATTTACTAAAGATGGCAAACAAATTGCATTAGCAGACTTCGTTACCGGAGAAAGAACAGACGGTGTGGTACAGCAAACTAAAAAGAACGGCTTGTGGTTTGAAGAAGGTAAAGCTGTTCCAACTTATTCAGTAGCGCAAGTTATCAACGCATACAATGCAAACCCAGACATTCAAATAAGAAGTGAGTTGATTGATTTTTCTCAAAAGAAAAAAGTAATACTCTCAAGAGAAAAAGGAGCAGAAGTATTAGCGAAAGCTAAAATGGTAGTAGAAGGAGCTGATTTAAAAGCTAACGAATACGGTAACACCATCTTTGCAGACTTCTTTTTCTTTATCACAGGTTTCCATGGTTTCCACGTATTATCAGGTATTGTAATTAATATCATTATATTTTTTAATGTAATCTTAGGTACCTACGAAAGAAGAGGACATTACGAAATGGTAGAAAAAGTCGGTTTGTATTGGCACTTTGTAGATTTAGTTTGGGTATTTGTATTTACATTCTTCTACTTAGTTTAAAAAAGAATTTTAAAGGATAAAAAATGGCTGCACACGCACACGAATCAAACACGAAAAGAATCTGGATAGTTTTTGGAATACTATCTATCATTACTTTAGTTGAAGTTTACTTGGGAATCATTAAACCAGAATCTTTACATTTAGAAGGCCCTGGAACAAGCTGGTTAAACTGGATATTCATCATTTTAACTTTAGCAAAAGCGTACGGAATTGCCTGGGTTTTCATGCACCTAGAAGGAGAAAAGAAATGGTTTAGACGTTCTATAGTTTGGACAGCAGTGTTCTTAATCATTTACTTGGTAACTCTCGTACTTATTGAAGGAGATTATCTTTACGATACATTAGCTCCATTAATAAAATGGTAATTTAAGAAAATATTAAGGTGGTTTTAACCACCTTTTTTTTTATCTGTATTGTTTCTTCTTTTTTGCAGACTTATATTTGTATCAAATTATAAATCAGCTCGATGTTTAAAAAATATCAGAAAAGAATCGTTCTTTTTCTACTCTTTGTATTTCCTTTGATTTGTTTTTTACTGTTATCTACAGGAGAAAATAATTTCACAAAACTTGATGTAATTTCAAGTGATGTAAAAGATATTGCTTTAATTAGTCCAACTAGCAACACAACATTTAAGGATAATATTTCTGTAGTTTGTTTTTTAGGAAATGAAATAAATAAGAGTGAATCTGGTATTTTAAATTTAGATGAAAAGGTCTACAAGAAATTTTTAGATTACAAAAAATTTCAGGTCATTGCAATTTATCCACAACAAAGAAAACCTGAAGCGGATGAGTTAATTAAAAAAATAAGCAAGTTTACCAACATGCAAAATTGGAAGTTTATTGGGATGTCTGAATCCCAAATAAAAGAGTTGTATACTTCTTTTAAAGTACTTAAACCTTTAGTAAACATGTATTCTCAAAAAGCTTTCATTATTGATAAATTTGGCAAACTTAGGGGAAGGAAAAATGATGGAAAAGAAAAAGACGAACTCCTATCTGGTTATGATCTAAATTCAATTTCTGAATTAAATGACAAACTAAAAGATGATCTGAAAGTATTGTATTACGAATATTATGCTGCTTTTAAAGAGAGAAACAAAAACAAAGCAGATAGAAAAGAAGTAGGAAAATAATTGCAAGTCATAATTCAATTCATTAATAAATAAGTTAGATTGAAAAAAAAATATTCTTACATAGGGGTAACTTTAGTCATTCTTCTTTTTGGAACCTATGTTGTTCGTAATTTAGATAGAAGAATTGATCAAAACGATTTGATAGATGAAAATCGTTTAAATACAGTAAAGAAACCTAGAAAAGAAAGTGGCTTATTTAACTTTAGTAAGGTCCCTAATTTTTCGTTTACCAACCAAAAAGGAGACCCGATAACAAATAAAGATTATGAAGGAAAGGTATATGTAGTAGAATTCTTTTTTTCAACCTGTCCTACCATTTGTCCTATTATGACTAGTAAAATGTTACTGTTACAAGATGAGTTTTTAAACCAAAAAGAATTTGGCATTGCATCAATATCAATTACACCAGAAATTGATACTCCAAAGGTGTTAAAGGATTATGCAAAAAACCAAGGGATTATTCACCAAAACTGGCATTTACTAACTGGAAAACCAGAAGATGATGTATATCGTTTATCTACAGCAGGATTTAAGTTGTATGCTGGTAAAAGCAATAAGGGGCACGGAGGCTTTGAGCATTCTGGGCTGTTTGCTTTAGTTGATAAAAATGGATACATAAGGTCTAGAAAAGACAAACATGGAAACCCTATACTTTACTATAGAGCTTTAAAAGAACAGGGTTTTCCAGATCAAATAAAAGAATTAAAAGAAGACATTAAATTACTGTTAGATGAATGATATAGCACTTAGAGAGAAAAAATATAAAAAAGGGATTACCATTTTATCAATTGTTATTCCTATAGCTGTTGCACTATTGTTTGGTGTAAATCTCAGAAAATTAGGTTTTGATATAGCACCGCTATCTTTTTTACCTCCTATTTATGCAACAATTAACGGACTAACCGCAGTATTATTAGTTGCCGCCGTTCTTGCCATAAAAAAAGGAAATAAAAAACTACACGAACAGTTAAACACAACCGCAATAGCCTGTTCTTTACTATTCTTGTTAATGTATATTGCTTATCACATGACATCCGATTCTACAGAATTTGGAGGTGAAGGTTTTATCAAGTACGTCTACTATTTTATCTTAATAACTCATATTTTACTTTCTATTATTATTATACCATTGGTGTTAACAACATATATGAAGGCAAAATTAACAAGGTTTCTAGAGCATAAAAAAATAGCTAAAATAACTTTCCCACTTTGGCTGTATGTTGCTATTACAGGTGTTATTGTATACATAATGATTTCTCCTTACTATGTTTAAGTTATGAAAAAGTATAGTGTTATTTTTTTACTTTTTGTATCAAGTATTACATCAGCGCAATGTGCTATGTGTAAAGCTATAGTGGAAAACGGAGATGCTGATGTTGCAGAAGGGATTAATAACGGAATAACCTATTTGATGGCTTTTCCATACATACTTATTGGTCTTTTATTTTTTGCATTGTATAAACACAGAAAAAAACATTAGCATTCAACAAAATAAACTTGGTGTCGAATTCGCTAAAAGGCATCTTGATATTGCTAAAGAAAATTTTTTCCTGATTTGAGAAGATCTAGTAATACTAGGTACACAGAAGGGCTTTCTGGCAATGGTGGTATAGGGCATGCCTGCAGATAAAACTTTAGCTCTTCTCTAGGCTTAGCTAATAATGGATTGATTTTTAATGGTTTTCGTAATTTTAATACTCGTAAACAAGCAATGCTACATTACAATAATGGAGCAACTACTTTGTTTGATTGTATTTTAATTAGACCTCGATTTGAAAGTATACGATTACTTATTCGAAGTACATACTATTATGTCTTTAAACTAGAGTATTAGGATTAAAGAAACCATAAATAAAAAAACCAATCTTCAAGGTTACAAGAATTTAGCTTCTTACATAAAAATTTCTACTAGTTAAAGAACAAGTATAAATGTTAACACCGCTACTTGAATAACCTAAAAATATCATTACCATTCGCGAATAATAGTAAAGCTACTAAAATAACAAAACCGGTAATTTGAGCATACTCTAAAAACTTATCTCCAGGCTTTCTACCTGTAATCATTTCCCATAAAGTAAATACTACATGTCCTCCATCTAAAGCGGGAATTGGCAATAAATTCATAAACCCTAACATGATAGATAGGAAGGCCGTAATTTCCCAAAAAGTTTGTGCACTCCATTCTGCAGGAAAAATACTTCCAATAGAAATAAAGCCACCCAAACCTTTATAAGCTCCGGTTTTGGGGTTGACTATTTTTTTCAACTGTTTTACATAATCAGTTAAAGTCTTCCAAGTTTTATGTAATCCAGCAGGTATGGCTTCTGCAAAAGAATATTCTAAATTTGCTAATTTATAATAGCCTAGTTTTTCTAAGTCTGAAAACCCTAATGGAGCAAAACCTACACCAAATTTACCCTCAACCGAAACCTGTAAGGAAAGTGTTGTTTCAGTTGCCCCTCTTTTAACAACAACGTCAACAGTTTGTCCTTTGTAGTTTTCTAAGATCGAAGCAGCTTCATCAAAATACTTGATTTTAGTGTCTCCAACCTTTGTGATAATATCTTTAACTTTTAATCCTGAATTTAAATTTTTAGAATCTTTAGAAATACTTCCTATAGTAAACGGATACCTAGGTAAAAGAATAGGACCAGCTTCTTTACCTCTTTCCATTAATTGAGCAATAAAATTTTCTGGTAATTCTTTTTGAATTCGCTTTCCACTTCGTTCTAGCGTTACATTTTCTCCATTGATTAAGGCAAGAGTTGTTTCACTAAACTTTCTAATTTTTTCTCCATCTACAGCTATGATTTTATCTCCAGTTTGTAAATCCAAAGCAATAGCTAAATCATCTTGAACCCAAATACCATCTTTGATATTTTCGTTTGGAAGATACTTTTCTCCATAGCCCCACAACAAAAAGATGTAAATTAATAAACCTAAAATAAAATTTACAGTTACACCACCCAGCATAATAATCAAACGCTGCCAAGCTGGTTTAGAACGAAACTCCCAAGGCTTAGGTGCTTCTTTTAACTGTTCTTTATCCATACTCTCATCGATCATTCCAGCTATTTTTACATAACCTCCTAAAGGAATCCATCCAATACCATAAACGGTCTCACCAATTTTTTTCTTGAATAAAGAAAATTTATAATCGAAGAATAAATAAAACTTTTCTACTTTGGTTTTAAATAATTTTGCAGGAACAAAATGCCCCAATTCATGCAGCACAATAAGTAAAGAAAGACTTAATATAAATTGCGATGCTTTTATTAAAATTTCCATGAATTGTACCTAATTTTTTTATAAGGCACAAATGTAGTGTTTTACTTAGAGTTGTAAAAGTTACTCGTACAATCTGTTTTCTTTTTTAACAAACATTTTATAGTAGTTATTGTCGTTTAATTTTCAATGGAATCGTAAATTTGTAAACACATATTTATGGAAATAAAATTTTTTAAAAAATCGGTTCCCACATTAATTTTTATTGCTGTTTTTTCAGCGATAAGCATTCCTGTTTTTTTTCATTTATTAAAAGTAGATAAAAAAGTAAAGGTGTACCAACCTTCAGATTTCAATCCGCAGTTAGTAGATTATGCTATCAAACACTTAACCAAAGGACATACCATTGCCGATTTTGAACTGATCAATCAAAACGGAAAAATAATAACGCAAAAAACATATAAAGATAAAATTTACATTGCAGACTTCTTTTTTACACGTTGCCAAAGTATTTGTATTACAATGGCATACAACATGAGTGAATTGCAAGAATTTTATAAAAATGATGATGAGATTATGTTTTTATCTCATTCCGTTACCCCTGTAATTGATAGCGTTTCTATTCTAAGAGCTTACGCAGACAAAAAAAAGGTAATCGACAGCAAATGGCATGTAACTACAGGTAGTAAAAAGCACATCTATGAACTAGCTAGAAAAAGCTACTTTGCCGTTTTAGACCAAGGAACAGGAGATGAAGACGACTTTATTCATACCGAAAATTTTATTTTAGTAGACAAAGAAAGACGCATTAGAGGTTCTTATGATGGAACTGATACAGCAGAAATGGATCGCCTAAAAAACGACATTGCCTTATTAAAAGAAGAATATGCAACTAATTAATAGTTTAGAATGGTTCTAAACTTGTATATTTGCATTTACTAAAATTTTTGCTGTTGAATACAATTGCTTCTTTACAAATTGGTGATGTCGGGTATATTTCTGAAGAATCTTTAGCAAATATTCCTTTAAAATTATTAGAAATGGGCTGTTTACCAGGTGCTGAAGTACGTTTGATTCAGATTGCACCTTTAAAAGACCCGCTTTACATTTGCGTAAATGGCACTCACCTGGCAATCAGAGAAGAAACAGCGGCAAGTATTCGCATTTTAAAAAGCGACCAATAATGGCAAAAACCAATATTAATGTTGCTTTAATAGGTAACCCAAACACAGGAAAGACATCCCTTTTTAACCAATTAACAGGATTAAATCAGAAAGTAGGAAATTATCCAGGAGTTACGGTAGACAAAAAAGAAGGTGAATGTAAACTTTCCACAACTCATACTGCTATTATTACAGATTTACCGGGTACATACAGCATTAACCCAACTTCTTTAGACGAAAGTATTGTTTTAAAAACACTGTTAAACAGAAGTATAACTTCTACACCAGATGTAATTTTGGTAATTGCAGATGTAGAAAACTTAAAAAGAAATCTATTACTTTTTTCTCAAATTAAAGATTTAGAAATTCCAACAGTATTGGCTATCAATATGGTAGATCAAATGCACAACAAAGGAATTACAATAGATATTACTGCTTTAAAAGAAGAATTAAACACAGAAATTGTTTTAATTAGTGCCAGAAAAAACAAAGGAATTCAACAGATTAAAGAAGCAATTATTCGTTGTCATATTGCTGCAAAGGCTTCTCCCCTGTGTGCTATAGATCATAAAATTGACCCTGCTTATTTTAATAAGTTAAAAGAAATTAGTCCTAATTATTCGATGTATGAGTTATGGTTAATGATTACACAGAACAATTATCCTGAATCTATTTCTAAAGAGGAAAAAGACAAACTATTGGCATTTAAAAAAGATATTTCTAAAATAAAGAAATACCAGCATAAAGAGACCATTTATCGTTATCAAGAAATCAATAGAATCTTACAAAACACATATTTGGTAGATAAAACCAAAGGGAAAGATTTGAGAGGTAAATTAGACCGAATATTTACCCATAAAATTTTTGGATATGTTTTTTTTACACTACTACTATTAGTTATTTTTCAATCAATCTTTCATCTGGCTGCTATTCCTATGGATGCTATTGATGGTTTTTTTGCTAAGCTTTCTGTAGCTACCAAAAGTAATTTACAACCAGGTATGCTTACCAATTTGATAACAGATGGTATTATTCCAGGTATTGGAGGGGTTGTTATTTTTATTCCTCAAATTGCTATTTTATTTTTATTTATTGCAGTTTTAGAAGAAACTGGTTACATGAGTCGTGTTGTTTTCTTAATGGATAAAATTATGCGTCGTTTTGGTATGAATGGTAAAAGCATCATTCCTTTAATTTCTGGAACAGCCTGTGCCATTCCTGCAATTATGGCAACAAGAACTATCAGTAGTTGGAAAGAAAGATTAATCACTATTTTAGTAACTCCATTTACTACTTGCTCAGCTAGGCTTCCTGTTTACGCTATTTTAATTGCATTAATCATACCAGACACGACAGTTTTTGGGTTTTTAAACTTACAAGGTTTAGTGCTCTTATTACTATATGCACTAGGTTTTGCAACAGCAATAACAGCAGCGTATTTATTGCAAAAAATGTTAAAGCTGAATACTAAATCGTTCTTTGTTGTAGAAATGCCCAACTACAAAATTCCTTCTGTAAAGAACGTGGTTTTAGAAGTTATAGAAAAAACCAAAGCTTTTGTTCTCGAAGCAGGAAAAATAATTTTAGCACTTTCTATTGTGTTGTGGTTTTTAGCATCAAATGGGCCTTCTTCATATAAAAATGCTAGAAAAACAGTAATAGAAAATCCAACAAACAATAATTTATCTCAGGAAGAACTCGAAAAAATAATTGCTTCAGCAGAGCTTGAAAATTCTTACATCGGTATTTTAGGAAAAGCCATTGAACCTTCGATAAGACCTCTAGGCTACGATTGGAAAATAGGCATTGCTTTAATTACTTCTTTTGCTGCTCGTGAAGTTTTTGTAGGAACATTAGCAACCATTTATAGTGTAGAGGCAGATGATGAAGACACCTCAACCATAAAAGAAAAAATGGCTTCAGAAATCAATACTGAAACAGGTAAACTACGATTTAATTTACCTGTGGGAATGTCTTTATTAATTTTTTATGCATTTGCCATGCAATGTATGGCAACATTAGCTATCGTAAAAAGAGAAACCAAAACTTGGAAATGGCCATTAATTCAATTATTTAGCATGGGTATTTTGGCCTATTTAGCTTCATTTATTACTTATCAAATTTTTTCTTAATGCAAACAGTTATTGCTTACATATTAATTACTAGTTCCATTGGTTTCTTAGTGAAAAAGTTTTTTTTTCCAACAAAAAAAAAGAAATGCCAGTCTAACTGTAATTGCCATTAAAAACACTTTAAATTGCGTTAATTTTTCCTACAGTTACCAACTATCATATAAGATCGTAAGTATTATCTTTAGTAAATGATTGCTAAAAAAAGGAGTATGAACGTGTCTGATAAATCTGGTACTTGACTTACCATGCAAGTAGAAAAGAATGTAGGTAGAATCAGAACAAAAGTATCCAAAGTAAACTAGGGAATCGAAGTATTTTCTAAAGCATCTGGTAAAAAATAGGTTTTTAGAGCGAGAGTGCAAAATGTAGTTGTTACTAAAATAGACTTAAAAAAATAAAAAAACACATGTAGCCCTTCAGGTTTTTAAAACCTGTAAGGTCTTTTTTATTTATTAAATGTAAATTTGCAAACTTAAATATTCGTTATTGCGAACCCCATGAAGCAGTCTTCTCAAAAGATTAACGCGTCATTTTATTTCTCGTAATGACAGGCATAAATAAAGAAAAATGCAATACAATCATCAAGAAATTGAAAGGAAATGGCAAGAGTTTTGGGCAGCAAACCAAACTTTTAAAGCTTCAAACACTTCTGATAAACCAAAATATTACGTGTTAGACATGTTTCCTTATCCATCTGGAGCAGGGTTACATGTAGGGCATCCATTAGGGTATATTGCTAGTGATATTTATGCACGTTACAAACGTCATAAAGGGTTTAACGTATTGCACCCACAAGGGTATGATTCTTTTGGATTACCTGCAGAACAGTATGCCATACAAACAGGGCAACACCCAGCAATAACAACACAAACAAATATTACGACTTACAGACGTCAGTTAGATCAAATCGGTTTTTCTTTCGATTGGAGTAGAGAGGTACGCACATCAAAACCAGAGTATTACAAATGGACTCAATGGATTTTTATTCAGTTATTCAATTCTTGGTACAACAAAGAGACTGATAAAGCAGAAGATATTTCAACTTTAATTGCAATTTTTAAAACTGACGGAAATGCAAATATCAACGCTTCTTGTGATGAAGATATCATTTCTTTCTCTGCAAGTGATTGGAATAGCTTTTCAGCAACCAAACAACAAGAAATTTTATTACAATATCGTTTGACATTTTTGTCGGACACAGAAGTAAACTGGTGTCCAGCTTTAGGAACTGTTTTAGCCAATGACGAAATTGTAAACGGAGTTTCAGAACGTGGAGGGCATCCTGTAGTTCGAAAAAAAATGACTCAATGGTCTATGCGAATTTCTGCATACGCACAGCGTTTACTAGATGGTTTACAAGCGATTGATTGGCCTCAACCATTAAAAGACACGCAAACGAATTGGATTGGACGTTCACAAGGAGCAATGGTTTCTTTTGTAGTTGAAGAACATGAAGGTGCAACGATTGATGTTTTTACAACAAGACCTGATACCATTTTCGGAGTTTCTTTTATGACTTTAGCTCCAGAACACGAATTGGTGTCAAAAATTACAACAAAAGCTCAAAAAGCAGAAATTAATGCTTACGTAGAAGCAACTGCAAAACGTTCTGAACGCGATCGAATGGCAGATGTAAAAACCATTTCAGGAGCATTTACAGGAGCTTATGGATTACATCCGTTTACAGGAGAAAAAATACAAATTTGGATTGGAGACTATGTTTTAGCAAGCTATGGAACAGGAGCAGTAATGGCAGTTCCTTGTGGAGATCAACGTGACTATGATTTTGCGAAACATTTTGACATTCCAATTCTAAATATTTTTGAAGGGGTAGATATTTCTAAAGAAGCATTTGCCGAAAAAGGAACTACAAAACTAACCAATTCTGATTTTTTAAATGGTTTGGCTTACAAAAAAGCGATGAAAACCGTGATTTACGAATTGGAAAAACGCGGCATTGGTTTTGGAAAAATTAACTATAGATTACGTGATGCTGTATTTAGCAGACAACGGTATTGGGGAGAACCTTTTCCAGTATATTACAAAGAAGGCATGCCTCAAATGATTGATGCAAAACACCTTCCTATTGAATTACCTAAAGTCGAAAAATACTTACCTACAGAAGATGGAAGACCTCCTTTAGGAAATGCAGAAGTTTGGGCTTGGAATTGCAAAACCGCAACAGTAGTTGCCAACCATTTGATAGATCATAAAAGCATTTTTCCTTTAGAACTAAACACCATGCCTGGTTGGGCAGGTAGTTCGCAGTATTTCAACAAGTATATGGACCCAAAAAATACTGATAAAATCTTCTCAAAAGAAGCAATTAATTATTGGCAACAGGTTGATCTATATATTGGTGGCTCTGAGCATGCAACAGGACATTTATTATACTCACGTTTCTGGCAAAAGTTTATGTTTGACAAAGGAATTGTACCTTTTGATGAGTTTGCCAAGAAACTAATCAATCAAGGCATGATTTTAGGGACAAGTGCATTTGTGTATAAAGCAACTGCATTTGTTAAAAATGGGTGCGATTTGGATAAATCGAATGATGACCTCATTGAAAATTTTCCAACAATTTTAGTGTCTAAAAATCTTTTCAATTCAGATGATGAATTTGAAACTATCGTTAAAAACTATTTACTAGATCACAAATTATTAAATCCAATTAATGCTGATTTAGTTACAATTATTAAAACTGCACTCCATGCAGATGTTTCTTTTGTAAATGCTTCTGATGAATTAGATATTGAAGCTTTTAAAAATTGGAGAGTAGAATTTAAAAATTCTGTATTTGTTTTGGATAATGAAAAATACTTGGTTGGACGCGAAGTAGAAAAAATGTCTAAATCCAAATATAATGTAGTCAATCCAGATGATATTTGTAAAGAATATGGTGCTGATGCATTGCGTTTATTTGAGATGTTTTTAGGACCTTTAGAACAATCAAAACCTTGGAAAACATCAGGTATTTCTGGTGTATACTCTTTTCTTAAAAAACTGTGGAACTTGTTTTTCGAAGGAGAAAAATTCTCGATTTCTAATACAACACCAACAAAAGAAGAACTAAAGACCTTACATAAGACCATTAAAAAGGTAGAAGAAGATATTGAGCATTTTTCTTTCAATACTTCAGTATCTACTTTTATGATTGCTGTTAATGAGCTTACTGCCTTACAATGCAATAAACGAGATATTTTAGAACCTTTATTGGTACTAATTTCTCCTTATGCACCTCATATTGCAGAAGAATTATGGAGTCAATTAGGACATCAAGATACCATTAGTTTTGCCTCTTTTCCAAAATTTGAGCCAAAACATTTGATAGAAAGCACTAAAAATTACCCTATTTCTTTTAATGGAAAAATGCGCTTTACCATGGAACTGCCTTTAAATTTAAGTAAAGAAGCCATTGAAAAAGCGGTAATGACTCATGAGAAAACAATAGCTCAACTCGCAGGGCGAATACCAAAGAAGATCATTGTGGTGCCTAGTAAAATTGTGAATATTGTTGGGTAAAATTTAAGGTTTAAACTTCCTATGGCCGTAATTTTCCAAAGCTCTAAAAACACCTATCATACTACTCGTTCTTTAAAAAACAACTACAGTAAAGGCCTCTGACTGCTAAAAATAGAAAATGGGTACATGCTTCACTTTGTAAAAAGTGATTAAAAATACTTTCGTTAGTTTGAGTTTGTCAGCGTGTTTTAAACAACAAACGCTAACAAACTCAATTTTACATTCATTCACGAATCCGTTTTTTTGTGAAGAAATTAAAAACTTAGACCTCATCTTTTTAAAATTATTTTCCAACGTAAACATTTATCTTTGCTAAAAAAAGCATTTTGGCGATCATCTTAAATATTGAAACAGCGACTAAAAATTGTTCCGTTAGTTTGGCTAAAAATGGAGAAGTAATGGCTCTAAAAGAGTTGAACAATGGCAACTATTCTCATGCAGAATTGTTGCATCAGTTTATAGACGATTGTATTTGTGAAGCTGATATTTTAAAATCAGATATTAATGCTATTGCCGTAAGTAAAGGACCTGGATCTTACACAGGCTTACGAATTGGAGTTTCGGCGGCAAAAGGCTTGTGTTTTGCTTTAGAAATTCCTTTAATTTCGATAAATACATTAGAAGCTTTATCATACACCACCTCTATTGAAAAAGGGTATATTGTACCAATGATTGACGCTAGGAGAATGGAAGTTTACACTGCTGTTTTTGATGAAAAATATCAAGAAATTGAAGAAACAACAGCAAAAATTATAGACGAAAATTCTTTTCTTAACTGCTTAACAGAACATAAAACCTATTTTTTAGGAGATGGAGCTATGAAGTGCAAAACAACCATTACCCATAATAATGCGATTTTTATTGATTATAAATTTCCTTCTGCTAAAGAAATGGTGCGTTTATCTTTTGAAAAATTTCAACAAAAAGCGTTTGAAGATATTGCTTATTTTGAACCTTTTTACCTTAAAAACTTCATTGTAATTCCCGAAAAGAAGAAAAAGCCACTCTTTTAAAGAATTGCTTAACATTATAAGTAATTGATCTATAGTTAATTACTTTTTTTAAATCACCTAATGTTAACTTAATGTTATCAAATAGTTTTGTGAATGTAAAATTATTACTATATTTGTAAACACAAAGTTAACCTTAAATTTTAGAAGTTATGAAAGCACTATTTTTTGCATTTTTATTTTGCATTACTTTTTTAGGACATTCACAAGACAAGCAACCAATATTTAAGGTAGAAAATGATTTGGTAAAAGCAACCTACTACTACAATGATGGTGCTGTTCTAATGCAAGGGTATTTTAAAGATAAAAAGTTAACTGGCAAATGGACAATGTTCGACAGAAAAGGAAACAAACTTCAAACTGGCTATTATGAAAATGGTAAAAAAATAAACACTTGGTTTGTTTGGAATAAAAACTCATTAAAAGAAATCACATACAATAACAACAATATTACCAATGTAAATCATTGGAAACCAGATGCGGTTATTGTATCTAATTAATTTAGTTAAATATTTTAGCTTAGTTATTAAAGATGAAAGTAATTATCAAATTACTTTCATCTTTTTTTTTTGCACTTCG
>Ga0209653_1002159_pt1 | contig 14637 bp, 13 predicted proteins | sample SaaInl6LU_22_DNA_FD_184644 | JGI IMG/M metagenome (GOLD analysis project Ga0209653, IMG submission 184644) | Marine microbial communities from expanding oxygen minimum zones in the Saanich Inlet - ESP_116LU_22_DNA (SPAdes) (version 2) | ecosystem: Environmental > Aquatic > Marine > Intertidal... | reverse complement strand
GGAGATGCCTGAAGAGGCTATCTCGAGGTTTGACGTTGTCGTTCGGCAGGGTGTTGCGGGTCTTCAGATGAAGCAGAGTGAAATTTTTCAGGCTGAACGAGGACATTCTCCTGCGGCTTTTATCGGGGGTACTCCGGAGCAGCAGCATGTCATACCAGCAAAGAATCCGTCGCCAGGATTTGGAGGCGACAGTCCAGATTTTATGGATCGTGGAAGAGGCGGCGACAAGCCAGAGTTTAAGGATCTTGTCACCGGTAAGTGCGAGGGGCGTACTTCTAATAAACAGATTACATTTTATCGGAATGTTGGAAATCAGGGGCTGCAGTTCTCGTCAGTCGGCGGTTTGGTTTATGAAAAAATTTTAGAAAATGCGATGGGTCGAGACATTCCGACAGATTGGCTTCTACAAGATATTAGGGACTAGCCGGGATGAACTTGAGTGCACGAGTCGAGGCAGTATCAGCCAACATCGACCATGGTTTTTCTAAAGCAACGATGGACGTGATTCGTGTAATCCGCGGCTACGGGGTCGAGGCTGATGCTCATTTCGGTACTAAAGTCCAACACCTTCATCTGATTAAAAAGGATCCGACCAGACCTAATCTTCGCCAAGTGCACTTAATCGCGCTCGAGAGAATCAACGAGTGGAACGTCCTAGGCCATCCTGTTCGGTGTGGGTCCCTGGGTGAGAATATCACCACCAGCGGAGTTGATCTTGAGCACCTGCCGGCGGGCACACGGATCCGGTTTCAGAGCGGCGCCGAGATCTTACTGACCGGTTTGCGCAAGCCGTGCCATCAGGTTGACAAGTTCTCACCTGGATTATTGAAGTTAACTGTATCCGAGACAAAAGATGTCGAAATTCCTTTCCAAATTGGTGTGATGGGTGTTGTTCTAGTGACGGGCGAGATTGTGAGAGGTGAGGGTATTCAATTGGTCCTCCCGTCAGAACCTCACCATTTCATGGAAAAAGTTTAGGTTCTTAATAATTAGGTCATCTTTCGGGGAAGGGGTTTTGGACCTCTGAGCTTAGCAGCTGTGATAGCGGTGTCTCTGAGGTCAGTCATACTCCTCAAAACGAGGGCATTCAAATCAGGTTTTACTTGCGAAAGAAAGAAAAAGTTACAAGTGAATTTCGAGTTTTGAGATCGTTGTGACCTGACTGTACTTGTGCTGCATGTCGTATAGATTGACGGCGTGACTCACAGGATTTTGGTCGAATACGCAATCTTCTAACACAAAAACCCGATAACCCAGAGAAAAAGCATCTACAACACTGGCTCGGACGCAACCGCTGGTGCTCTCTCCGACGACTAGCAAGCTATCAACATTCAGTCTTTTAAGGTAGTCGTGCAGACTCGTCTCGAAAAAAACGCTAGCTCTCAATTTTTTGACGAGTTTATCGTTCATCCTGAAATCGATCGCAGGAAAAATTTCATAGTTTTCAGCCTTTGGGGTATTTCTGGGGCGATGTGTCGCATTTCCGATTCTCTGAGCCCGCTCGAAATCCTTGGTCGAGAAAAAGATCGGCAGGTCTCTGTCCCTGAAAAGTTTTATAACCTTATTAGTCGGCTCGATGGACCGATACGCACTGTCACCGCAGCTGGCGGGATACTCATCGATCAGCTCGCTGACTGGCTTGTTGCCGCCCTGATAGACTAAGTTGTAGAGATCTACAACGATCAGCGCAGATTTTTCGGTGATCTGAGGCGGATTAGATTGTCTGGCGACCCGAGAACGGAACGGCTCGTCTACATATCGGTCCCAGACTCTTTTCTCAGCCGGCTTTCGGTTCGATTCAGACATTTGATGGCCTATTTCGCTTTGATTTTGTTATCAATCCATAAGCAATGGGTCCGAGCATTGTGATAATCAGCGATCTGAAGACGTGGAGAACCATTACTACCGCTAAGTTAGCGTCCAAAGCGATCGCGATGAGTGCAATCTCAGCCTGCCCACCTGGCGCGAGGCCCAATATGATCGAGGTGAGGTCAATATCAGTAAAATGATCGAGAAGAACGGCCATCGCTCCCCAGACTGGCACAAAAAGAAGCAGCAAGACAAACACTTGTTTCAGGATCTCGATGACTTCTTTTTTCGAGACGCCCTTAAAGCGGGATGCGATGCTCCATCCTAAGAAGTACTGGCCGAGTATCAGGACGAGATCCGTGAGCCTGAGCTGGACATCAAATACTAGATTAATGATCAGACTAGTGAAGAGTGGTGCCATGAATGAATGAGCTGGTATTTTGAGGTACTTGCCTCCCCAAACGGACACAACCATGGTCAGGAATACCAATGGCTGAATGGTCCAACTGACTTCACCGAAACTCAGGGATCCGGTTGTAACGCCGGCAAAAAAATAACTTACAACGGATGCCCCACATACAAGACAGAAGATTCTAAGCGAATGCGATAAAGCGACCTTGGGAATGTTTGCCCCAAAAGCTTCTGCACTGGCGATCATTTCGCTCATTCCTCCAGGGAATGCGGCAAACCAAGCGGATGGTCGGTCCCACTTACAGAAATGGCGAAGCCAAAGGAACCCAATCCCACCGCCGAGTGCGACATAAATCAATAATCCCACGCCTAGGTCAGGGTGATCGAGCATCCAATCAATGTGGTCATGTGTGATGCTGGCTCCGATCGCGACACCCAGCAATCCTCGACCACAATCACCAAAAAAGTAGTCAGTTCCGATCGGCTGGCTGCGGGTGGCTAGAATCAGCCCGATTGTGGCCGGACCGAGTAGCCACGCTAGCGGCAGGTCCAAAAGTAACCAAATAGATGCGCCAGCCAGCATCTTGGCGTGATCGCTAATCATGCTGTACTTATCGGACATTTGTTGAGCCTTTAAAAAAATAAAAGGCGCACCCGCGGGACGGGCACGCCCTGTGTTAGGCGGACTTACTTACAGTCGACCTTTGAGGCTTCGTTCTCGGCGTTACCTGGGTTGTACTCGATCGTGCAGTCCAAACCAGCCTTTAGTGCCTTCCGGTCAGCTTCTTTTCCACCAATAGTGATTTTTGTCCGGCTCTTGGATATCGCGGAAGCTACTTGCGCGCCCTTGCCCTGGAACTTGATCAGCTTACCCTTATCCTCAACTGCGTCTAGCTTGGCGGTGATCTTGGTGGAGGGTGTCTCAGAGAACTTCGCGATGACCTCGTCTGAGGCTGCCAGAATATCCTTGTAGAGGGCCGCTAGTTCATCCGCGGACATGAAGTCGATAGGACGGTCTGCTTTCTTGGCCTCAGCCAGTAGTTCAGGGTCTGACAGTGCCTTAGCGAATGCGTCCTGCAGGATTTTCACTCGGTCAGCGGGTACGTTAGGTGTCGTCGCGAACGGACGGCCCGCGGCGAGCGGTGCTACCGCTACAGCCAGTGTTGGTTTTTGGTTGTCCGGCATGAAGTTCGCAAGCTGCTCGAGATCAGGGCGTGACGGCACTTTGCCCAGCAGACCGACAACCTTGAGACCCTCTGACTCAGCCTGTTCCACAATACTGCCGAAGCTACCAGCGGTGCCCTGGACCTCTCCGCGGATAATAGCCAGCAGCTTCTCTTGTGTGCCGACGTAACCCGAGATCAGTTTCACGGGCATCCCTGCGTTCTGCAGGAGCTCGGTGTAGGTGTAGGAGTCGGATCCCGGACCGGTTGCGCTGAACTTTTGCTCCTCGGAGAGCCCCTTGAGCTCACTGAGGCTGTTGAACGGTGCGTCCTTGGCCGCCACATAGGCGTAGGCCTCACCCGTGGCGCTACCCAACAGGTTCCACTTCGTAACGTCGTACGCGACACCTTCCTTACCCACACGCTGCGTGAAGGCCGCACCGCGGTCGAAGATCGCTATCACGGTACCGTCCTGATCGGCCTGCGAGTCTAGGTAGTTCGCCGCGACGATACCACCCGCGCCAGGCATGTTCTGGACGATCACGTTTGGATTACCCGGGATGTGTTTCCCGATATGGTTAGCCACCAAGCGACCATAGGTATCATACCCACCGCCGGGGCCAGAACGAACTACGATGGTTATCGTCTTACCCTTGTAAAAGTCACCATGTGAGCCGGCGTTTGCGACCTGTGACATTATCGCGGCCTGGCCGACCAAACCGGCGACTACCGCTGCTCCTATTAGTTTCTTAAATTGCATGGCTACGTTTCCTCTCTCGTTATTATGTTTACCCGCCAAACAGCATCGTGGTCAGGATTCCCCTCGGCAGAGGGAGCACCAAACCTTTTTGAAATCCCCAGTACAGGATCATCAAAACCATTAAACTTAGAAAAATTGATAATTTAAAGGGTTCCCGGTTCGCTAACAGGTAAATAAGTACCATCAGCGGAAGCCCGATAAGAAATCCCAAAAGATGGGCGCTAGCGATCAGGCACGCGAACCATAGAAAGAAGTATCTCACGCGACGGAATGCGTCGACAGAGACCTCGCTCTCAGACACGGCGAGGTCTCCACTTGATTCCTCAGCCTGCGATTTTTTCTCATTACCTTTTTTGTATTCAAGATAGAGCGCCAGAAGCGTCAGAGGCAAGGCGAGGCTTGACGCGAGTACTGGGAGCATGCTCGCTCGAAAAGGCATATCCAGACCTGATAGAAGTGTGTAGGTGAATAGTGCCAGAAAGCTCAACCCAAGGAGGGTTCGGCTGACCGTGAGGCTCATACGTTAGCCTCCTTTTGTTTCCCGAACAGTTTTTTCAGTGTCGGCCACCCCATTATTAGTATCAGGAGTATCAGTAATGAGCCCGTGATGGGTCGAAGAACAAACTCCCACTCGTATAACTGATACGAAGTCCACAGGTGCCGCTCAGCCTCGGGTCCTAGCACCAAGCCTAAGAGCAACGGTGGGCGAGGCCAACCGTGCAGCCGTAACCAGTAACCGAACACACCAAACGTCGCCATCACGATGATATCGCCGAAGTTGTTTGAATTCGCAAATGCGCCAACGACCGAAAGAGCGCAGATGACTGGGACCAAGAGCGTCGGTCTGACTTGGGTAGCTTTAGCGAGAGGCTTGATAAAAATAATACAGAGGAGCGATGTGATGACGCTGGCGATGATCAGAAGCCAGATGAAGGAGAATGTGACATCCAGCTGTGTCGTCAGGATCTCTTTTCCTGGCTTTACACCAACAATCAACAGACCTCCGAAAACGAGAGCTAACGTTGATGAACCGGGTATTCCAAACGCCAGTGTTGGGATCAATGAACCGCCCTCTTTAGCGTTAGTCGCTGAGTCCACTGCGATAACGCCTCGGACGTCACCTTTTCCGAAGCTCTCTTCTGCTCCTTTTTCGGTCGCTCTCGCGTGACCGTAAGCAAACCAGTCGGCGACCGATGAGCCGAGTCCTGGAATCATTCCAACCCACACGCCGACAAGGCTAGATCTGATGACCAGCCACCAGTGCGTGAAAGAGTCCCGGATACCTTGCCGCCGTCCGCTATCAAGGTTATTGAGCTCCATTTTCGATATCGATGATCCCGAGGCGACGAGTGATATCAGCTCGGGGATGGCAAACAGACCAATCGTGACGGGTATGAGGTTAAGTCCATCCATCAAGGTTAGATTACCGAATGTAAACCTTGGTATTCCACTGACAAGATGAATTCCGACGGAAGAAATCAGTAATCCAAGAATACCAATCACAAGGCCCTTCGCTTTGTTTTTTCCGCTCAACGTGGAGACCATCGCGATACCGAAAAGGATTAAGACGAAGAACTCTGGCGGGCCTAACAAAATGACTAGAGGCTTCAGAACGGGAAGTGAGATTGCCAATACAATAGCTCCGAAGATACCGCCCAGTGCGGAGCTCGTGAATGCAGCCGACAAAGCACGAGCTGCTTCTCCATTTCGGGCCATCGGGTAGCCGTCTAGGATTGTCGCCTGCGAGCCAGATCCGCCGGGAACCGCGAACAAAATTGAGGTGATCGAATTCGCTGTATTACTCACCGCCCAGACGCTTACGATCAGACAAATGGCCTCGAATTTATCGAGCGTAAATGCCAATGGCAGCAACAGTGCAATCGCGGTCTTGGAGCCGATTCCAGGGAGCGCTACGAGTGTAGAACTGATGACGATACCGAGCATCATATAAAAAAATGCAGAAGGTTCTAAAATATGAATTAACCCTGCCCAGACGGCGTCCCAAGTACTCATCTTATAATTATTCTCTGACTCTAGATTTTAATAATTGTGTTAGTGAATTGAGTGAAGTCACATGACCATATTTGTGGTGCATATCGAACAGGTTGATCGCGTGACTGATCGGGTTTCTATCGAACACACATTCCTCGACGAGCACAGGTGGAAGGCCTCTGGAGTATGCGTCGACGACGGACGCTCGAACGCAGCCGCTCGTACTTTCACCTCCGACAACAATTGAATCTATACCTTGTTCTTTAATCACTTCGTCGAGTTTGGTTTGAAAGAAAACGCTGGCCCGACTTTTCCGTATCAGGGTGTCGCCCGATGACAGTGGGAACTCTTGATATATGTTGTAATCGGCCTCGGAGATATTTTTACGTTGTCTTTGGGTTGAATGTTTCCCTGAGGAGTGAGCATCCCAGTCACGAGTTGTAAAAATAATCGGCAGATTATGATCTCTGAAAAGCCTAATGAGTTTCTTCGTCGGATCGATGGCACGATACGCATGTTCTCCACACCCTGACGGATTTATTTTAATAACCTCCGAGACAGGTAAATCGCCACCTTTATAAGACAGATTGTAGAGATCGATCAGCAACAGACAAGGTCGTGTTCCGATCCTTGGTTCGGAACGGTAGTGTTGATACATCGCCCTAATGTCAGGCGTTATGAACTTATCCCAAACACGCATCCAGTGCACTCCTTACCCAACATCAGAATACATGGATGCAAGTTTTTTCTCAGTGACCGAGCCAAATCGTTTTACTCTTTGGGGGAGCACTGATTTTATGTGGCTGCCCGTCTCAGTGGTGATGGTGGCCGTGGCTATGAGAATGTCCATGAGCCACCTCAGAAGACACATCTTGATCGATCGAGCGACCGATACTTACTCCTTCCAAAAACTTTTGGATTCCTATCTGCTGGAGTGTTCCATCGTCCAGCAAAACACCGGTCAAAATCCCAGATAGATATGCATGAATCTGGGCCATTTGGGCGATTGATTCGAGCTGCTCATTCTCATTGCGGCGTTTACTGACAGCAGTACCCATGGCCATAAAATGAGCTAAGAGTTCCTTATTCGACGAGGGTAGATCAAGATCGGCTACATCCTGAGCCCAGGTGCTCGAGGAGGCAATCCGCGGAGTGCCGATATGCGTCTTGATCCCGTCAAGCAGTAGCTCGACGTGTTTTCCTGGATCATAATCATCTAAGTCACCACACATGTTTAATTCCTCTTAAAGTGTTTCGTTAATTTTGGACGCTATATCTATCATACGAGATGCAAATGCATACTCGTTGTTGTACCAAGCGCTGAGAAAGATCGTGGATCCGTCGATCACGCGGACTGATGTTCCATCAATTACGCAGCTCCGTGGGTCAGTGACATAGTCGCTGCTGACCAACGGCTCAACATCCATGCCTAGAACGGTTGAAGCAATCTTGGTATTCGCAAGACAGCTGAGCACAGAGTCTCTATCGATTCGATGGCTGACCTCAAAACTGCACGTCACATAACTCGTGTGATCGACAGGCGCCCTCACTGTTCTACCGAGCAGCTGACCTTCTAATTCTGGAAAGAATTTGTTGATCAAGCCCATGTTGTCGTGTGGGGCTGGGATCAAATTTGACCCAGATGCCCTCGACCAGCGAGGCGAACGTTGAGCTCTATCGAGACTCGGCTGTGTATTTGTGACGCTATGCACCGAAACAAAAGACCCTTTGGTGATTTTAAATTGCTCAGAAAGACCTGAGATCAATGGAATTAGACAATTGTTCAGACATCCGGGATTGATGATGTTTCTGGGTAATCGGCGATTGAAGTCATGATCATTAACCCCGAATACCCACACCTTCGTATCGCTCGCTTGTTTTACTACATCGAGCGCCTGGGCAAACAAGTGATGTTTCGATTTCTCATCTGCGATACTGATCAGTAAATCTGCCGATTGGTGAGATCCAGAGCAATCGATTACTAAATCCGGAGTGGTCTCGTTGATTGCTAAAGCGACATCGTCGAAGAATGGCACGTCACCTTGATTCTCAACCTTGAAAGAATCAGCGGTATGCCCAATTTTTGGATTAAACGAGCCGTAGGTTGAGTCGTAATTAAGTAGGTAGCTAAAGAGCGCCGGATCTTTAACCCGCTCTACTGCGCCGACCCATTCAAGTTTCCTCTCATCTTGAGATGCTAGTTTACGGGCAACCAATTTGCCGATTCGGCCTAATCCTATTAACAGAACATTCACTTTAAATCTCAGAGAAAACCACAAACGTTATCCCAGAAACTAATTCGTTTTTGGACACCTGTGAAGTGCGATAGCAATATACCGACGAAATAGAATTCATTTGGAGTAAGAAATGAACGAACAATATCTGAACCACCTCGCCGAAGGCTTGTTGTCTTTGATCGAACATGAGGACCCATCGGAGCAAAATATTGGTGTCCGTGGGACGGCACTGATTAATGAATTCATCCGCAAGCCCGGGGTCGAGGAGTCGCTGGGACAAATGGATGTAGAGAAAAAGGTACGGTTGTGGGGAAGCAAAGGATCAGGTATGCAGATCCTATTTCACGGTGCAGATTCACCGAAAAGGGGTTCCCCGCATGACCACGGGCAGTCTTGGGCACTCTACTTTCAAGTGATAGGGGTGACCGAAATGACAACATACGAGAGAACCGTTGGTGAACCCGGTCAACCCGGGGAGGCAGTTCTCGAGAAAGTTGATGAGACGGCGGTCACGCCCGGGAATGCGATGTTCTTTGGGCCGCAGGTAATCCACTCGACACAGCACTCGTCCCCTCCGGCGAGATGGATTCGAGTGACGGGAACAGATTTAGACTTCGCAGAGCGGCTGAGATTCAGCATCGAGCGGAGAGAAGCAGTCATTGAAAAGAAAAGTTAAGTAGGAAAATAAGTATGAAAAGTTGCGTAGTGGGTATTGGAGCGATGGGCTTAGAGATGGCCCTGCACATTCAGAACAAGGGATTGGAAGTTGTTGGCGTTGATCTGGATAAAAAACAAATCGCTGAGGCAAAAAACCGAGGTCTGACTGCAGGTGACGATCTGGCGGGCCAGGTATCTGATATCGATGTGTTCATCGTGATTGTTGCGACCGATAAGCAGACTGAATCTGTTGTAGAGACGATATTAACAAACAACCCTAAAAATGGCGCCGCAGTGGTTGTGGCAGCCACAAATCATCCAGATACGATGACAGCTCTTGCGCCACAGTGTGCTGCAGCCGGAGTTCGGTTTGTGGACGCTCCTGTTGTATTTGGAATGCAGGGCGCACGGGATGGAAACCTAGCAAGTCTTTGTGGTGGATCTAAAGATGACGTTGATTACGTGACGCCAGTATTGATGTGTTACAGCAGGGCAGTGCACCGTGTTGGTGACGTAGGTGCGGGGCAACTCGGAAAGACATGTAACAACATGATGCACTGGGCTGCCTGTTGTGCAAATTTCGAGGTCCTCGCGTTGGCCAAACGCTACGGAGTCGACGCACAGCATATGCGCGAGATCTTGTTGGAGTGCCCTGCTCGAAATACCACCCTTGATCGTTGGGACAACACGAGGTTCACGTGGCAAGAAAAGGATATGGATGTTGCGATGGAGTTAGCGCAGACCGCGAGGCTTCCGTTGCCGCTATTCGGCACAATTGATCAGCTGATCAAGATGTTTTCAGCTGATGATGTCAGTGCCTTGTTGTATTCCGACAAAGCAGAGTATTTAGGCGTTGATATCTCAGCGATGAAGAAGCATGATTAATTTTTGATCATCGACTGGTAGAGGGTTGTCTGTTGGATATTAAAAGCTTGCGCTTGTTTCTCGGGATTATTAAACACCGCAGCATTACAAAAGCGTCTCGACATCTCTACATCGCTCAGCCCGCACTTGGCTTGTATTTGAGAAGACTAGAAGATGAGCTAGGTGTTGAGCTTGTAACCCGGCACGCTCGGGGGGTGACGCCGACCGCGGCTGGCTTGAAGCTCGGCGAACACGCAGAACGGCTTATCAGCCAGATGCACTACATTAAAAATGAACTCCAAAATCTCCGTGATACGCCCTCGGGCCCAGCACTTGTTGGGTTGACGCATGGGACTGGCCAATTACTCGCAGCGCATCTTGTCAAACGTATCGCGATTGATTATCCGGATGTGTCGGTTTGTTTGCGAGACTCGATTAGCGAATCGTTAGCAAAGATGCTGAATGATGGGCGGCTGGATTTAGCTCTTTGCTACGCGCCCTCAGATGATCAGGACCTGAGATTTAAACCGATCGGTACGGAAACATTAGTTCTCACATATTGGAAAGATTCAGTGACCCAAGATGTGCCGGAGGAGATTGAGTTTAAAGATTTGGTGAATTATCCGCTCATCCTTCCATCCAAGAAGTTTGAATACCGAAAGCTGGTGGACGGTTTTGCTGATGAGATAGGAGTTGAGCTAAACATCGTGCACGAGGTTGAGTCCGTTCAGCCGATTCGTTATCTGATTAGGGAAGGTTTAGGGTTTTCTGTCGGTTCCGTTGGGGCTGTGAAGTGGGAAGTGGAGAGCGGGCATGTTGGCACAGCCCGGATCGTAAACCCGACGCCGGTTAGAACCCTATACCTCGCTGAAAATATGAGTAAACCGAGTTCAAGAGCTATCGAGGTCGTGAGAGACCAACTGGTAGCATTGGTTGCCGAGGTTGCGCACGAACATCCGGATATCCTCTCTGTTGACGGTTTTGACCTAAACGATGACCAAGAACAATTGGACTAGCTTTTGGGTCATATCATCATGATTTTGGTAGACGGGGTCACGATTCGGCGCATCACAATTTGATATTACTAGGCTGAGGCTTTCCTCAGTAGTCTTACGATCGAATGTAGGAGAAAAAACATTGGTCGATTCGATTACTGAGGAAATACTGAATGCGTCCCTTGCAGGAGTAGTAAAGCAAATGCAAGAGGCTCTGTTCCGCACTGGATTTTCAACAATCATCCGAGAAAGTCATGATGCGAGCTGCGCGGTCCTCACTTCAAAAGGCGATGTCGCGGCGCAACACATCGTTTTGCCGCTCCATTTGGGCGTCTTTCCTGTGTCCATCAAGGCGGTCTTGGAGAGCTACTCGGCTGACAACATTCGTGACGGTGACGCGTTTTTGGTGAACCATCCCTACATCGGGGGTAGCCCTCACGCGCCTGATATGTGCGTGATCGTTCCAGTATTTGTTGAGGGTGAGTTGGCTTATTTCACCGCCAGTATTGCCCATAAGAGCGATATCGGAGGATCCGTTCCGGGAAGTTGTTCGGGTAAAGCGACCGATATTTACTCTGAAGGCATCCATTTTCCGCCGATTCGCTTTGTCAGTAATCGAGAAATATCTCCTGAAATTGAGACGCTAATCCGCGCAAACAGCCGGTCTGCTGAACTTGTGATGGGAGACATTCGCGGTCAACTCGGATGTGGATGGCTCGGGCTAGGTAGAATTATAGAGCTCGTGGACAAGTATGGTAGAGGAACTATCGATAACGCTATTGACCAGCGTATAGCGAGTGTAGAACGCACGATTCGTGAAGAATTCAGACAGTGGAAAGATGGATCAGCATGTGGTGATCGTCTACTTGACGATGACGGCGTACGAATCGGGCAATCGATCAGAATTGCCGTCACAGTGAAAAAAGATGGCGATCAAGTCGTCTTTGATTTCTGCGACAGCGATGACCAAGCTGTTGGCCCTGCTAATATCAGGCCGTCTCTGGTAAAGGCCGCTTGTGCTTACGTCGTGATTTCGTCGTTAGATCGGGAAATCACTGTCAATCAAGGGGTTCTAAACGCCATTGAAATTTTGACGCGACCGGGATCCCTCCTTGAGCCTGAGTTGCCGGCGCCGATGAACACATATAACCCGACCGTTCACGCCGTTATCAACGCGACCTTCGACGCTCTTGGTCAGTTGACTGAGATGGTCCAACGGGCTGATGGCTCTGACTCCCGATCGCTGATTTTTGGGTTCCCTAAGAAGTCCAATGAGGTGGGACCCGCTATTTCGTATGAGATTTTCGCTGGTGGCTCTGGTGCATCGAGTGCAAATAGGGGACTGACTGGCTGTCATGTGAATCAAACTAATGGTCGGATTACTCCGATCGAGATACTTGAAACAGAGTATCCGCTTCGAATCACGGAGTTTAGCGTCATGAAAAACTCAGGTGGTCGAGGCCTTTTCTCTGGTGGTGATGCTTTTCGGAGGGTCTATCAGGCCCTGGAGGACGGAATACGTCTCTCGATCCGGTCGTCGAGACATCAGATTCCACCTCGAGGTGTTGGCGGGGGAGAAGATGGTAAGCCAGGGAGTGCTGTTTTATATCCCGATGGTGAATCGAAATTGCTCTCATCGAGGGAAGTCAATGTCCCGCTCAATCGGGGAGAATCCTTTGCTCTCGATACTCCCAGTGGCGGCGGGTGCGGTGATCTATCTGAATTTGGTCAAAGAAGTACACGGGTCGCTTAACGGCCTCGAGGTTTGAATGAAAAAAGTACAAGTTGCTGTTGATACTGGCGGAACATTTTCAGATTTCACCTATCTTGATGAATCAGGAGCGTTGCAATCTTTCAAGGTTCCATCTACTCCCGCTGAGCCCGAGCGGGCGGTTATTCAAGGTTTGACAAAAATCGTTGATGATGGAGTGAGACCTGATCTGATCGATCTTTTTATCCATGGAACAACCGTCGGTACGAATACATTGTTACAGGAGCATGGCAGTAAGACTGCGCTTGTCATTACTGAAGGCTTTGATGCAATTTATGAAGTCCAAGAGCAAGCGAGACCCTACGGTAAAGAAATTTTTAACATCCGATACCAAAGGCCCAAGCTGTTAGTTGATCGTCAGAATGTCATCGAGATCCCGGAGCGGATCGGCTCAAAGGGCGAAGTCGTTCGAGAAATCGATCTTGACGTGACTCGATCTAGATTAGAGACACTGAAAACCGAAAATATTTCAGGGGTAGCTATCTGTCTCCTGTTTTCTTTTATTAATCCTGACCATGAGCGCGCGGTCCGTCGCATTGCAGAGGAGGTACTGCCGGGAGTTCAGTTGACCTTGTCTAGTGAGATCTGTCCATTTATTCGTGAATATTATCGATTGTCGACTACCGTTATTAATGCTTACCTCAGACCTAAAATGGACAGATATCTATCTCAGTTGGATCGAGCCATTTCTGACCTCGGGGTGTTGACCAAGAAACGGTACGTCATGCAGTCGAATGGTGGTGTTGGCTCGATAACTAGCACTGCTGAGCGACCTGTCTCGACCCTGATGTCTGGCTTGGCTGGAGGGGTGATGGCTTCTCTATCTATCCTCGAGAAAGCTGGCCTAGCACACGGAATATCATTTGACATGGGCGGAACAAGTTGCGATGTCGCTGTGACCGAAGGGCGTGTTGTTGAGATCAGGGACCGTTTTGACATTGATGGTCGTCACATCTGCCTGCCATCGGTTCAAGTTGAGACCCTTTCTGCTGGAGGAGGTACGCTCGCCTGGGTCGATGACGGAGGTGCGCTACATGTTGGCCCCGAGAGCGCAGGCGCGGTTCCAGGCCCAGTCGCTTATGGTCGTGGTGGCGAGATTCCGACCGTGACCGATTGTAACGTGACATTAGGGTATCTTGGTAACCGCGATGAAGTTAAAGGGCATCTCACGTTAGATGTGAAGGCCGCGGAACGAGCGATTCAGGAACGGCTAGCTACACCATTAGGTCTTTCTGTAGAAAGCGCTGCGCTTGGTGCACTGAAAGTAGTTGATATCAAGATGGCAGAGGCGGTCCGAGCGCTGGCTACCAGTAAAGGCCTCGATTTACGAGAATTTACCTTGATCGCGTTCGGTGGAGCAGGTCCACTACATGCCTCTAGAATTATGCGTGAACTGAATCTCAAGCAGGTTCTAATACCAGCGCGTCCCGGTGTTACCTCAGCCCTAGGCTTATTGCAGGCGGATGTCAAACACGAATTCATCAGCACAAAGCCGCAGAGTTTGTCGCAAGTTCGTACGGAAACGGTACACGATATTTTCAACGGCATCGAGGAAGATGCGTTCGCCAAGTTTGATCAAGAAGGTTTCCCTCGATCGTCTGTGATGCTTGAGAGATATATGGATCTTAGGTACCAAGGCCAGGGCTATGAGTTGTCAGTGGCGGTTAATGTTGATGGTCTGGATACACAACAGATTAGGTCTGACTTTGATGAATTGCACGCGAAGAAATTTGGGCACGCTGCTGGCTCGCAACCAGTTGAAGTCATGTCTTATCGTTTGATTGGTCGCGCCGCTCCAGACCGTGATCAGTCCGTCTTCGACGTGTTGCCGATCTCAGGAGTTAAGGGTCTAGAGGCTCGCGTTCGATCCGGGATCTTTGACGTCGATGGATCACCAGAGCACTTTGAGATGCTGGTCATGCAGCGCGATATGATGGAGATCAATCGGATCTATGAGGGTCCGCTGGTCATCGAGCAG
>Ga0209653_1002154_pt1 | contig 14671 bp, 20 predicted proteins | sample SaaInl6LU_22_DNA_FD_184644 | JGI IMG/M metagenome (GOLD analysis project Ga0209653, IMG submission 184644) | Marine microbial communities from expanding oxygen minimum zones in the Saanich Inlet - ESP_116LU_22_DNA (SPAdes) (version 2) | ecosystem: Environmental > Aquatic > Marine > Intertidal... | reverse complement strand
TGATGATCAACATGGATTTAATTGTTTACCAAGTGGATGGGTAAATGATCAAGGTGAATTTTATCAATTAGGTAGTATTTCAAAATTTTGGTCTTCCACTCAAAATGATGATGGAAGTGGAAAGGTTTGGTCAAGAATTGTAGGGTTTAAGTTTATGTCAGTATCCATAAAACCAGAGAATGGTTATTCTGTTAGATTAATAAAAAAGTAATTCAAAATGAAAATTTGTTGTTTAACGTTAACCTTAAAAATTAAGTGAACGGTATTTTTCTCTGTTTAAGGGATGATGATAGTTTTCACACTTTAATAATAAAAAAAAGTGTTGGAAAATATACATTTTTTTGTTCTTTAGGGTATTCTGGAGGAGGAACATTTGATGAGTTTTATGGAAAATTCAAGTATACTGATCAAAATGTAATTACTGGATTTTATTCAAACTCACTGGGGTCAGGAGAATGGGAAGAAAAAATTACCTCAGTAAAATTTGATTCAACAGATAAAAGGTTTAAAGTTCAAAAAGAAGATTTATTTGAATTAATGGATACCAATGATAATAAAATTCAAAATCAAATTTTGGAAGAAATAAGTGAGTTTGTTTATTGGGGATATGATGAAGAAACTGAAGAAGAATATGATGAACCTATTTTGAAAGATATTGATTTAAATATGTTTAGAAAACTCCCAAACTCAAACCAATTTAAAAACGTAAATTGGAATGATAGTTTACTTGAATTAACAAATTCAGATTTATGGAATTTATCATTAAGGTTTAATTAATACAAATATTATAGATAACATTAAAGAATAAGATTAAAATATTAACATTTAAAAGATATAGTTTAAGTGTGATAATTATTTAATTTTTATACCTTAATTAAAATGATTTATACTAAAAAATTAAAAAAATGGATTTAGTAGAATTAAGAGATAAAAAACTTAGAACAATAAAAACACCCATCATCTTATCAATTAATAAAAAAAATATTATGAAACAGTATCTTCTCAATTATTAGAGAATAATTTTTTATTTATTAATAAGTCCGAAACAAAATTTTGGGATCATTTCATATTTGATCAAAAAAAAGTCGATTTAACGTTTAATGAACTAAAAAAGAAATTAAAAAAGAATTTTTCAAATTTAGAATTTCAAAAAAATGCTTGGTATTTAGATTGGATAGAAGATACAGATCTTGAAGTATATCCCAATGAAGAGAATGAAGAAGTATTTGATTGTTATGAAATTAAAGTATCATTTGAACCAGTATAGGTGTCGATGTTTGTCTCCCTTAATTTCAATAATCACCACTTTCTTTATCAATAATATAAGTTTTACTATTTTAGTAAATGCTTTCCATATTGTTAAATTTTTTAAACTAAACTCAAAATATTATAATGGAAAAATTAGATGAAAAAAGCAGGTTTGTAATTGAACTAAAATGCTATGGAGATTATTCATCCATAGAAGAAATAAAAAAAGAACTTGAGATTCAAGTTGAGGAATTACAATATCGAATGTTTGATGCTGAAGAACCTAATCATGTTATTTATAAAAATGAAAATGAAATAGAGGAAATTTCATTATTTGTATATTTTTATTCTGATTCAGATTTGGAATGGATAAATCAAGATTTTCTAGAATTTTCGGAGAATTTTAATGGACTTATTTTGGTTACGGATTTTGATAATTTACTTTATCAGGCCTATGAATGTGGAGAATATGAAACGGGTATGTTTAGTCAACCGGAAGAAAAAATTAGTTATGAAAATGGAATAAAAAGAGAAAACGATAATGAAGGTTTTCCTTTAATGCTCAAATAAAATCTCCTTAAACTTCCACAATAAAATATCTAAAAGAATTATTATTTACTCCTTTATCTTCTCCATTCCATATTATTTTTTCAGTTTTAATTGATGTTAAATCAAGTTCCTCAGAAAAAGTTTTAGATGACCAATTTGGTTTGTTAAATTTTACATTAATCTTCTTTTCATTTACTAAACTATATTCATGTGAATTTGACTTTCCAATCCTTGGGTTATTCCAGTATAAATAATCATTAGTTAGAAATACAAAGTATCCAATATCTATCTCTCTTTTCTTCTTAAGATCCAGAAGTCTTTTTATGTCTACAAGTGAATTTAGTTTACCATTTGTTACAGCACCCTGATTAATAAAATTAAAATCTTCAACTTTTCTAGTTTTAAACTTAATTTCAATACCAATTTTTATATTACTCTGAATAAAAATGTCAGTGTATGTCTTGTAATGTGATTTATAGTTAAAACATTTTTCAAGTTCAGGTTCAGTATTTTTTTCTTTCCAAAGATCGAAAGCGAGTTTCATTTGGACTGATTTTTCATTAAGATACCTCTCTTTATCATTATTTTTTATGATTATATCATTACAAGATTTCTTAATTATGTTTAGATAAGTCATTTTGACGATTTTTTAAGTTATTGTTTAATATTTGACTGAAGTTGAGGTTATAGTGATTATTGGTTTTTTCGAATAAATAATTTACATAATCAATTGTCAATCTTTTAGAAAAAGGATATTTAAGTTTTTTCTTAATAAAGATATCGAAAGATAATTTATCTGTTTTTTCAGTTAAAATATTTGATCTATAATCTATTATATTTATGTAAGGATATGTACACATGAGTTTAAAAGAATTTTTATAGAGTAGAATAGGTTCAAAATCGATCACATAATATCCATCTTTACCTAACCTTATGTTTTTTTGATTAAGATCCCCATGAATTAATTTGAAATCCAACAAACAGTTTAACTCTTTAGACAGTACTTTAAGGTATTTTACTCTAAAAGAAATTGGTAAATCATCTTTAATAAATTCAATTTTTTGACTTAAACATTCGCATCCGGTATTTGATGATTTAAAAAATGTTTTAGAAAAAAAATATTTCTCACCAGTAACTTTTTCAATAATTTTTAATCTTTCAAAATCAATTTTTTCACCTTCAAAATTCCTATATTTAGAAAAATAAATCATTTAAATTATGAATAAAAAAACTGGATTAAACAGAATAGTAATTAGAATTTCAAGTTACAATGAATTTGATAATCTTAAAAGTGCAAAAGATGAATTAGATAATATTTCTGATTCTTTTTCGTGGTCTCTTTTTGATAACGCCCCTGAACATATTTTTTTTCAAAATGAGGATGATTTGTCCGCTATATGTATATATACTTATCACTATTCTGAGAGATCTTTAACAGATTTAGATCAAGATATATTAAACTACACAGGTGAGATGAATATTGATGTTTTAAGTATTACGGATTTTGACAATAAATTACACCAAGGGTATAGTTCGGGAGAATATGATTCAGGTATGTTTAGTCAACCAGAGGATAAAGAAGACTACAATGATTACATTATTAATTATTTGAATAATTCCGAAAGTGATGAAAAATTTCCTCTTATACTTGATTAGATGAAATTTAGTTTATAAGAGTCAATTAACAAAGGTTGTAATAAACCAATAGAGATTGGGGATACCTAAAAATATCTACTATACTAATACCCCTTCAAATCATACCCCACAAAACTCCTTCCTAACTTATCACAAACCCTTCCAGTTGTACCACTTCCCATAAAGGGATCTAATACTAATTCAAACTCTTTTGAAGTTTGAAGAATAGGTAGAGTGATAATTTCTTCAGGAAAAGGAGCATGGTGTTCTCCTTAGATATGTAACTTATGTTAGATTTAACAGAAGTTATTTCAAAGTTGAGGTTTCTAGTAACTTAGAAAATACCTTTACACCAAACCCCAATCGAAGAAGTTTCTTTATCGTCATTAATTATTTCTTTCTAAGAAAACTGATAGGATAACTTGTGTTAAATCTAACAGAAGTGATTTTCATAAATACTTTTATAATCTCCCTTAACTTTATAGTAACATTGTATTGCACCATTTAAATAATCCGAATTTTATTATTAGTTTTAGATATTAAAACTTTTCTATGAGATTTATTTTAAATTCATTTATTCTATTATTTGTAATTTCTTGTGGGAAAGAAAGTCCAGTTCTTACAGATCCGGTTATTAGTTTCACTTTAACTGTAACATCAGGAGTTGGTGGGAGTGTTAGTTCACCTGGTGGATCATACAATGAAGGGAGCTCCACTTCGATTACTGCGACTCCAAATTCAGAATATGTATTTGTCAATTGGTCAAATGGTTCAACCGATAACCCACTATCAGTAACCGTTAATTCTAATCAAACGATTACAGCTAATTTTGAAAAAAGAAAATATCCTCTTACTATTTCAATAACAGGTTCTGGAACAGTTTCTGAGAAAATTATATCCGCAGGTAAATCAACTACTGAATATACTTCAGGATCTATCATACAACTAACAGCTAATCCATTAGAGGGATGGGGTTTCTCGGGTTGGAGTGGTTCAGTTTCAAGCACGGAAAATCCAATACAATTAACTGTAGATCAATCTAAGAATGTAAATGTGATTTTTTCTGAAATTATTCCTCCTTCAATTACGTCAAGTTTAAAATCAAAGATGTTTACTAAGGGAGTTCAAGACACTTTATCTATTAGTCTAGTTATTCCTGGTGGGTTTAACTCTGTGGATGTTTCATCAGAACTTGGGAACATTTCTGTTTATTCTTCCCCTGAAAATGGAAATATAGATGGAGAGATAGTATTAGAGTATACTAACCAAAGTGTTGAAAATGTTCTATGGGATAGAACAATTGCTGGTCATGATCCTATTGAAATAGTATTAACTGATAATAACCAAGTCGAAACCTTATTAGTTTATAATATAAGAACACAACCGGAACCTTTGTATCTAAATACAACAAGAAATTCTTCTCAATTTTATGATGGTAATGGGTATCGAGCAAGAGTTAACATCGAACTTGTTGAACATCTAAATAGACGAAAGAACTTAGGTTGGAATGCGACGTGTTTAGGAGAACCTATACCTGGTGTAATACCTTACCCTATAGGTCCTGATGAGGGTGTAAGTCAAATGGATGAAGGACAAATATATGTTGATGCTCCATATCTAGATACTGAAAACAACGAGCTTTGGGGAAATACATGGGGAAATCAGACCTTTGGGTTAGGTTACTCTTCTACTACTTATGCAGATTTTAATAACGATGGATTCGAAGATCTCTATGTAACTTATGTTGGAATTAATAATCTAACAGGGTGTTTCGGTTGTGAGGAATATCCTCATCAAATTTACCTTTATGATGATGGAGAGTATGTTTATCAAAATTTTAACTCTTTAAATGAAGTGCCTAAAAGAATGGGAACACCAAAACTAGTTGATTTTGATAATGATGGTGATATTGATTTACTATTAGGAGGGAGAGAAGACGGAGGAACCACACTACCTCCATCTGAGAATCATATTCTTGAAAATAGAATTAATGAAATTAATGATTTCATTATTCATCCCTTAGATGTTGAATTTGATACAAATTATCCTGTTGACATGAATTTTGATGGATTACATGACATAATAGTTAATGAACCTAATAATATTCGTGTTCTTTACAATCTTGGAAACTTTAGGTTTGAAGAATCAAATCTTACAGGTAGATATGACCATTTCAATTATGAGGGTGAGGACATATTAAGTGTAGATGATAGTTTCAATACAAAGGAATTATATTTCAGTATAGATACACCTTTGTTTTATGATTTTGATGGGGATGGAATTCTTGATATGTTTTTTGGAGGAGACGATAATACATTAGAAAAACAATTTGAAGATGGTGAAATAAGTTTTATACCAAATGTATCAAGTGGAGCTAAAATATATTTTGGCGATAGATATGAAAAAAGTAATAGGTTCTACTTAAGATTTACAAAAGACAATTTTATTTCTATACCCCAGGTGAACGGATATAATAGAGTTGACAGAGCTAAATATAAAGATATTGATGGGGATGGGAATGGAGAATTGATCATACATAGATTAAATAAAATTGACGATCAACCAGGTGAGGAAGGTCATTTTATTCAAATTTTTAAATTTAATGGAAGATCTATTCAGGATTATACTTCTCAACTGATTGAAAACAATAGTTCAAAATCTAATATGTCAAATTGGATGAATGAATGTGAACCCGACGATAGATTCCAGGGAAATTTAAGAGTTGATGACTATGATAGTGATGGAATGATAGAAATTTTTTCTTTAAAAAGAATGTTTTTTAGTGCGGATGGATATAATCATATATGGAAGTGGAATGGCTCTAGGTTTATTAAAGTTAGTCCATGAGTGAACTAGTATCTATTCAAATCATACCCTACAAAACTCCTCCTCAACTTATCACAGACTCTCCCAGTAGTTCCACTACCCATAAATGGGTCTAATACTAAATCACCTTCATTGGAACTCTGAAGTATCGGTAGAATCAATATTTCTTTAGGAAATGGTGCAGGGTGTTCTCCTTCAATATCTAACTTTTGATTTGCTACCGATGTTCTTACAATATCTTCATTCCAATAATCACCCATATTCTTCCCTTTAATGTTCGGTAGGTATGGAGATATGGAATTAGAGTACTCCCCATTTACGCTTCTGTGTCGAGGTGGAAGTGATGGTTTTGTTTTATCTGAGAGTTTGGTGAGTGTTGGGTAGTAATCATACTCCATTGATTTGGTCAGATGAAAGATAAACTCATAGGAAGGAGTGAGATTAGATTTTGATGAAGAGGGTTTCGGATTGGTTTTAGACCAGATAATAGTATTTCTAAGAATCCATCCTTGTTCTTGTAGTTTGAGTATTACTCTATGAGGTACATTTTGAAGGTTTCCATTATAAAAGGTATCTCCGAGGTTTAAAAAGAAACTTCCCCTATGATTTAATACTCTTTTACAATCTCTAAGATGTTCTGATAGGTTTATTACAAACTCTTCTGATGTTTTCTCATTACCTAATCCTTCTTCCTCAGAATACTTTCTTTTGCTCCAATAGGGAGGAGAAGTAAAGATGGTTTGAACTTCACCATCATTTAGTTCACCCATATCATGGGATGATTTTTGATAAAACCTCCATGATGAGTTCTTCGTTGTTTTTGATTTATTGTTGGGTTTACTTTCTCTACTTTCTTTCTCTTTTAATTCTCGTTGGATTTGAAGATAGGATTGGTTTACGGTAAGAATTCCTTTATCAAAGAGTTCTATGTGTTCAGGATGGTGTTTATGAATAAAAATTAATCTCTGTAACTGAGATGAAGAGATTCCCATTTCTTTAGAAACTAAATCTCTTGAAGAACTTCTGTTAGATTTAACAGAAGTTAAATCCGTTCTTTTCCCTTGTCCTTTTCTATAATACCCATCAAGTATTAGGTATTCATTAATAAGTTCCTTAAAACTCTTTATTCTTTGTTTGTTGAAGTGAATAAGAAGTAGTTCTTCTTCCCCTTCTTTAACTTCTTTAACCTCAACCTCAACTTCTTCCCATCCCAATCGTTTTACAGATTCAAATCTTCTATTCCCACTGATTACTTGATTACGAGAATCAATAATTAGAGGTTGTAACAATCCAACCTCTGAAATACTTTCCATCAGTTCCTCTATAGAGGATAGGTTATAGATTTCTTTGTTCTTAGGATGATGTTTAAGGGAGGATACTTTAACCTTCATAGGGTGAAGGTATCGAAGAATTTTGTGGTATGCAAGTAAAAATATAATATATCAATATGAATTCAATTATTTTATTGAATCAATATAAGGTTTATAATCTCCAATTTCTTGAGTGATCCATCTATCTTCTTCATCAAACCAATATCCATACCTGATTTTAGAATAATGATCATATACTAAAACGTATAATTCATTTCTTTTAGAAAAGTTTTTTAACAACTCCCAATAATTTGGATTAAAATAACCTTGTTTATCACCGTGTAAAAGAAAATCTTCATAGTTGAAAAAAATGGAGTAATTACTATCTGGATCATCTTTTGTTTCTTTCCATAAGGAAATCTTAGTGGGTTCTCCAATATTTGTTTTTACAAATTCAATTGTTAATTTTTTGAGATGATCCCCATCTTTCCAAAAAGAATTAATATCTATAGTAATCATTGAATAATAGAAAATTATCTAGATATGTTTGAAAATCTATCTGGAATTGATAAATCTTCACATCCCTTATCTGGAATATAAATTCTACAATTGTTATTTAATTTTTCAAGGAACTCATTATTTTTTAATACACATGATCCTCTAATTACTAGATTTTCCAATGATTTTGGAAGAAAAGGTAACTCAAATTCATTGGGTAAGTCCTTTACTTCTTTTAATAATGGATTTCCTGACGAATTATCAATTGTAAGTTCTTTTAAGTTTTTTAAATTAGTTAAAGAAGAATATTCAAAAGATCCATATAGATTTAATTTTTTCAATGAATTGGGTAATAAATTAATTGAAATGTTTGATTTACTGTACACGGTTAATTTCTCTAAAGACATATCTTTTAAGAATGTCCAATCTTTTTGTGAAATAGTTTCTTGAACCCATAATTCTTTTAAATTTTCTAATTCATTTAAAAAATTAAAATCTGTTACCTTATTGGCTTTTTCAATTTTAACAGTATGTAGGTTAGGAAAAAAATCTAATGTTTGAACTAATGACTTTGTGTTATTATTTGTTTTAACAACCATAGTTGAAACTTTAGATAAATTTTCATCAACTATTTGATTGTTATATAACATTTGGGAGAACTCACCATAATCACCTGAATAAAAAGTACATCCTTGGAATTTTTCTGAAATATCTGACATTATTTTTTAATTTAAAAAACTAATATTTTCATTAAAATAAAAAAATCACCTGATTAATATCATTTTATTGTTAATTAATTTTAATTCATAATTTGATAAGTCAGTATTTTTTTGGTAATCAATAATTTTAAATTTATACCTAAAGGTTTGTCCCATTCTCCCAACTTTATGGTCATTCATAATATAAAATATACCATCTTCTTCAATGTCACTAATAACTATATGATGGTGTGATGAACCATAAATTCCTTTATCCCCCTCATTATTTCCTTCCCAATAAACTTCTTTAATGTTATATCTTCTTCTTTGGTTTTTTAATTCCTTTCCAAACTTTTTAAAATATCTCTCTTTTTGTTTTTCAGAAATTGGATACCATTCTAAACTTCCTTTTAGACTAAATTTATGAGTAGGGAAGTGTAATTTAATTACTGTATCTAGTAAATTATGATAACTAATCAATTTTTTTTTTATAATTGAATACTTGTAACTAAGTTAATTTTTTTTTCTGGATATATTTTTTCTGTAAACTCAATAGAATCCAATATACCTCTTTCTCTACTACAATTAGTTTTTAGGTGTTTATGTGATGTTCCATCTTCAAATTCCACAACAATATTCCATCTTATCATAAAAATATTTTATTTAAATAAATTCAAAAAACTCAAGTAATTCTTCAATTAATTCTGATAGAAAAAACATAAAGGGAATAAAAATAATAACCTTAAAAATCATCCATCTAAGAGAAAGTTTTTTTTGGAAAAGATACATTTCAACGTTTTCAAGGAAATGACTTTCAACTTCTTCCATTTTTATTAAAAATGTATCTATAAATTCTTTTGGAAGATTAAATACATTCTTTTTTCTGTATACTTTTTTTCTAACTATTTTGTTGGAGTATCTACTTCTAATGGTGTAGTAATCATTACCAATTTCATTATTTAAGTAATTTTTTGAATTGTTAATCTCCTTAAGTTCCTTAATTGAAAAGTCTTGTTTATAAATTATATCATAATCAAAATAATTAGAATCAGATTCATTATCCTCTGACTTTTCATCAATTTCCCCTAAAATAAAATGACTTAATTCATTATAAACAAACATAGCCCCTCTCGTTTCATCTAAAAAATCCTCGCTAATCTTAAGTTTTTCCGATATAGTTTTCTTCTCTTCATAAGAAGAATGAAGGTTTTGTAGTTCTCTAATTTTTTCAGGACTTGTAAATCCAAGAATTTTCTGAAAAAAAATATATTTATTGGGAAACCTAACGAAAACTATATATAAAATTTTAGTTATTATATTTTGCACCAATTCTTCAAAAATCATAAAGAGAGGAGAAACTAAGATTACTGAAATCCAAAAGGAGATTCCTAGGTTTTTGATTATATAAATTAATTGATCTGTAAATTCAAAAAAAGACATAAATTGTATAATATGAATTATCATAATTTACTAAAATTTATTATTTCAGAGTTTTTTTCTGAATCAAATTTTGATTTACATGGAAAATTAGAGTGGTTACCTGTGTCAGAAAGAGAAAAAGAAAGATATTTTAGAAAAAGAGGTAAAGAGTTAAAACACCAAAGAAGAAAATATAAAATTTCAGATATCTATTGGGAAAAAAAAAGAACGGATCAAACTAAGAAAAAAACTTTTTTTACCTATCACCATATCTTAATAAGTAACATTGATAATAATGGAATATTTTTCTGTATAAGTGATTTAAATCTTGGTTTTGGGGGACATAAAATGAAATATGAATTCTCAATAAAAAATTATTCTGAAACCCTTAAAATAAAAGATTTACAATTATTTTTGGTTGATGAAGATATGTTTATGATAAGATAACCCAAAAAAAATTATGAAAAAATATAATAATCCACCAAAAAAAAGTGATTTTGAGTATTTCCAAAATTTCTCAGATTTTCAAATCGTAGTATTATGTGAATTTGAATTACTTAGTACAAACAAAAAATTTACAAGAACAGATGGTCCAAATCCAAATCAATTATTTAATGATTTTATAAATAGTTGGAAAGAGAATGAATTTAAAGAAGTTTCATTTAGAGATAGATCTAGTTTCCAAGTTGATATTCAGAAAATTATTCCATTTTTATGGACTGTTTTTGGAGATATGTCTGATAAAAATCATCTTCATATTTTTAAAGATAGACTTACTGATGAGGAATCCAAAAAACTAGAGAACATCCTTATGGATCTTCAGAATAAATGGGAAAAAGATTTTATGGAATACAAATCGATTTCAATTTTGACTGATGAGGAAATGATAGTAAGATGGAGTGAGGAAAAAGGTATGTATGAGGAAATCAAATAATTTGTTTAAAGTCAACTTGATGAATTTATTGGAGGAAAAGATAATGTTGATCATTTAAAATCCTCTGAAGGATGGGAGAAGGTGGAAACTGATGATAATGATAATGAGATAAAAACTCCTTTACAATATGATGATCAACATGGATTTAATTGTTTACCAAGTGGATGGGTAAATGATCAAGGTGAATTTTATCAATTGGGGAGTATTTCTAAATTCTGGTCTTCCACCCAAAATGATGATGGTAGTTGTAAGGTGTGGTCAAGAATTGTAGGATTTAAGTTTATGTCAGTATCCATAAAACCTGAGAATGGTTATTCAGTAAGATTAATTAAATAATAATTTAATAAATAAATATTATGGATAGTATAAAAATTGAAGATCAGAATTGGTCTAACATGAATTTACATTCAAATGAGTTTAGAAATGGAGATAAAATAGATATAGTATCAAATTCTAAAACTTGGTTTGAATTAAATCAAAATAATAAACCAGCTTGTTGTTATTATAATTTTAACGAAAATAACGGAGAAAAATTAGGTCTTCTTTATAATTGGTTTTGGTTATTGATCCAAGGAATATATGTCCAGAAGGTTGGAGAATCCCCACAAAAGAAGATTTTGAAAAATTGATTAAATTCTTAGGAGATGAATCAGGAAAACAACTTAAAAGTAAATCTATTTGGAAAAAAGGAGATAAAGGTAAGGGAGAGGATTCTTTTGGATTTAACGCCTTACCATCCGGTTTTCACAATCAGAAAGGAAAGTATTTTGAAAACTTAAAAGATGCTGCATACTTTTGGACAATTGATGATATAACCGAAAACTTAGGAAAAATTAATGAAGTTAATGTAGGTATAGCTGCATCTCTCAATTTCAATAATCATTATACATTTTTAAAGGAGTTTAATAAAGGTATAGGGAATTCCATTAGATTTATTAAAGAATAATGAATGAATAAAAATGTATTTATAGATGAATTAAAGGTATTTTTAAAAACTATTAGTCCTGAAGCTCAAAGTAGGATTTTGGATGATATGAAGAGATTAAATCAATCTATTTTGTGTAATGAACATTATGTTTTTAACCCGAATAAGAAAAATCCAATATCTAGATATGGAACACCAATGAAAAATTGGTTACTTAAAGAGGTTTCATTAGATATGAAAGAAAAAATAAGTGATTCAATTAAATGGGATTTAACAAAAAATAAGAATAAAGATTATTTAGAAATAAGGAAAGCATTAAAGTATATATTGTTATCAATCCAAGATTTTTATATTAAAAATGGTAATAAAGATTTCATAGAAGTTTTACTTAACCAGATAAATTCTAATCAAGAGTGTCTATTTAAAAGTTCTGCTCCACTTATTTATAAATCGAAATATCCAGGGATTAAAATTAATGTTGGTAAAAGAAATTTGTCATCGAAAAAATCTATTGATATCGGTTTCACAAAAGAACACATTATCCCAACAAAAATAATTTTTGATACATTAAAAAATGCTATTTTTGAAAACCAATTAAAAATAGTTTTTGATAAAATAATGAAGGATAATTTTCAAGTTCTTCTTAACTCAGATGATGATGAAAAATTAAATAAATCTGGATTGAGATCTAAAATGCCTCATAATTGGAAATTTGGAGATGATCCATTTCAAAGATATATATCAGCTGGTATAGATATATCAACTATCATATCCATTTAGGTAACTACTCCACATGTATGGATTCGAAGGTGGTGTGATGAGAGTTTCATCTTTATTTATTTGATTGTCCTTCTAACCAACCCATTAAAAACTTTTTATCACTATCAGTTAGTTTTTTATATAACTGAACTAATTTCTTTTCACCCTCAATTTCATCAGTAGTATCAAGTTGGTATAATTTACTTGCCTTTTCTTGTTGTTCGTTTAATACTGAAACATACCCTAAAAATGAGGAGGTTGTGGAATGGCCACTTAAACTCATTATGGTCTTGTAATCCATCGTTCCTAATTCAATTGTATTTGTGATAAAAGAATGACGACCACTATGGGAACTAATTAGTTCATGTAGTTCTTGTGGTTTATCATCTATCATAACTGAACCTCTCATTCTTGGTTTTACAATTCTTCTATTGAAATTGAGTTCTTTTAATAGTAGTTTGAGATGTTTATTAAACTTTTGGATTGAAAGGGGAGGGAATAGTGGTTGTTCTAACTTTTTACCACTACTAAACTTTCTAAAAATAAATCCACTTATATCGTTGATAGGAACACTATTCCTTTTGTTAGTTTTCTGTTGTATCCATTCCATAGATTTTTTTTCTCTATCAAAGGTGAAATCACTAACTCTAAAATGTTCTACATCACCAAATCTACAACCAACAGAACAACACCAAAGATGCATAAATCTCACCAACTCCCAATTGGTAATGGTTAGAACACCTCCATATTTTTTGGAGTTTTTACCTTCTAAACTTTGTTTGATGAGGTATAGATGGTTTTTGACTCCTTTTAATGATTTAAGTTTTATCCAATTCTTCTCATCTTTATAATCAAACTTATCACTATTAAACAATCTTAAAACCTCATTACTCCTCAAAAATGGTTTCTCTAATTGTTTTGGAGTTCCGTTTAACTTAAATCTTGGTTTTTTACCTATATATCCCATTTCATGTCCATAGTGAAGAAAGGAACCGAGTGATGCAAGTAATTTATTTATATACCCATTGGTTAGTTTTCTTTCTTCCCAAAGAAAGTTTTGGAATTGAGATTGAAAGAGTTGTGTTGAAGATGTTATGAAATCAAATGAGATAGGTATTTCTCTGTAATCCTCAAAATCCTTTAATCTATTACCTAATGTAATAAGTGTTTTAGTATAACCACGAGATAAACCCTTTTTCGTTTCTTTCCATTCTTTATAAGTTCCCCAAAATGGTTTGATTTTAGGTGTATCAAACTTTTTTTGTTTGATTTTCTCAAAGTATCTGTGTTTTACGAGATTTGGTAATGGGATTTTATCTTCTCTTTTTAATTCAACTAAAACTATTCTCAACTCTGTAATGATTGAGGTTATCTCTTCATTTATTTCGTGGTAATTACTTGAACGAGAGGAGATTGAACCATCATTAAAGTATTTAGGTTCTACACTAAATCCTACATTTATAGTTGATTGGAAATCTTTACCATCATACCTATCTCTCAATCTAATAAAGATTGGAGATTTTTTAGAACTTTTATCAAGCTTGAGAATTGGTGTGATTTTCATACCACACTAAATTAAACAAAAGAAATTACTTTGGTGAGTAATGTGGTGAGTAATTATCTTTATGAAAACTTAAACCCCTGGTATTCAAGGGTTTAAGTGGTTTTTTAGTCGGGATGACAGGATTTGAACCTGCGACCCCACGCACCCCATGCGTGTGCGCTACCAGGCTGCGCCACATCCCGAATTAAAGTGGATTGGTATTAGTTAGTCGGGGTGGCAGGATTCGAACCTGCGACCTCCTGCTCCCAAAGCAGGCGCGATGACCGGGCTACGCTACACCCCGAAAAAGTGTGCGCAAATATAACA
>Ga0209653_1002153_pt1 | contig 14675 bp, 6 predicted proteins | sample SaaInl6LU_22_DNA_FD_184644 | JGI IMG/M metagenome (GOLD analysis project Ga0209653, IMG submission 184644) | Marine microbial communities from expanding oxygen minimum zones in the Saanich Inlet - ESP_116LU_22_DNA (SPAdes) (version 2) | ecosystem: Environmental > Aquatic > Marine > Intertidal... | reverse complement strand
CGATTGATTGGTGGTGTAGCCTTTGACGGCTCAGCTGACATTAATCTCCCCGGCGTAGATACAGGTGGTAACCAAAACACAACTGGCTCCGCGGCTACCCTAACTACTGCGAGGTTGATTGGTGGTGTAGCCTTTGACGGCTCAGCTGATATTGTCCCAACCACTTTTAACTCTATATCAGCCATTGATGGCACGTTTAGTGGTAACGTATCTGGTGTTAACGGCACCTTCACAGGACCCGTGACGGGTGCCAGTTATTCGGGTGGAGCCATTTCTGGCACGACGGGAACCTTCTCTGGGACCCTATCGAGTGCTGGATTCACCGCAACTAGCGCTCAAATTAATGGTGTTCTAAACACAGTAGGAAACTTGAGTGTGAACACAAACGCCATTCTTGTCGATGCTACAAACAAGAAAGTCGGTATAGGGAAGACACCCGGAGCCAATCTCGATGTATTGGGTAACGTATACGCTTCCGGGGCAATCACGAGCGCGGCTGGTGGAATCACAGCCACCACTGGTCTGATATCGGGTGATGGTGGTGGTCTGTCGAACCTACAGGTTTCGTCCTTCGCTTCTGATGTCACTCTCGGAACTGACACGTCCGGGGATTACGTGGCGTCTCTAGTGGGGGGTGATGGTATAACTACCGGTGCGGCTGCTGAATCCGCCACGCCCACGGTGGCTGTAGATCTCAAAACGAATGGTGGTCTCGTTATAGAAACTGGACAGGTGGCTGTCGACCTTGCCGCTTCCAGTATCACTGGAACATTGGCAGTCGCCGACGGAGGCACAGGTGTCACCACAAGCACAGGAACTACGAATGTCGTCTTATCTGACAGCCCTACACTCACCGGAACACTGACAGCCGCTACCGCGAATTTCAGTGGTGATATTTCCGCAGTCGGTGGGACATTTACCGGTGCGGTGACCGGTGCGAGTTACAGTGGTGGTGCCATTTCGGGCACAACAGGGACATACACAGGCGCGCTTACAGTGACGGATAGCACAGCTTCTGTTTCTAATGTCACTGGATCGCTTGTGGTCTCTGGTGGTATTGGAGCTATCGGTAACGTATATAGCGGTGATCTATACGCCTCTGCTGGATTGGACCATAGTTCTCATATCGGAACAGCTAGAATTGGTTACGACGGAACAACAACCGGTGACGCTACATTCGCAGAAACAAATAACATGAACTCTACAGATTACGCCATCAAACAAGACAGCGCTGGAAAGACGAAAATAAACGCAAAAACTGGACAAGTCATCTCATTTGGAATCAATAACGTAGAGAAGGCTCAAATTTCAGATTCAGGTAATTTTTCTGTAGATACAAATACACTGTATGTTGATGCAGTGAACGATAGGGTTGGTATTGGCACTATTACTCCAGCCGCAAACAAGCAGTTGGATGTGGTTGGAAATATATACGCATCCCAAAACGTGACCGCCGCTGGAAGTTTTACGACAAACAGAGCTACAGTAACGGATGGTCTCATCGTAAACGCGGGTGGGGTGACTAAGAAATTTTACAGTTACAATGGGACTATTCCTACCGGAACGACACCCGCTAATGCAGCCATCAAACTCACATTTTCGTCCAACATCTTTTACGCGAAAATCGTAGCTCACTTAGTGGAGGACGCCACGGAGTTTAGTAACATGTCTCTCGAAGTTGGTGGTGGAAGCAGGGCTGGTGGATCGAGTCCCAACCTGAAACTTGGTTCAGTGTCCGTCTTTGGTAATACAAGCACAAACCCTTGGAACTCCACACCCGACGTGACAACAACTGCTGGTGCGATTATCATTAAACCCTCGTCTGATATCAATAACGGCACAGCTTCTGTCGCAGACGCGTTATACAACATATTCATCGAATACATCACACCTGATGCGACGAATGGCACACTAAATACCATTCACCAAGGTGCTAACGCAGCGGCGGTAAAGACGTTCAGCTATTAAAATGTCAGTAATGTATAATGTGGAGAGACGAAAGACTTCATAGAAATGTTTCAACTTTAGACGCGAAAGAAAATGTAAAAGTCTTGAGAGAATTGAAGCCTAAAAAAAGTTTAGTGGGAAATGAGATGACCTATGGGTTTATACCACAAGACGTTGAAAAACACTCGAAGGGTTTGGTAAATAAATCACAGTCCTTTTTGGAACTACCAACACCAATTAGTGGAAAGACGATGACATTCCTCGTGAAGTTGGACGCACCATGCCAAGGTTTATTCGAGAAAAGACGTGTGATTTTCACAGATTGTGGAGAATTCAAAATTAAGGAAGTCATAGACGACCAAAATTTTACAGTTGATCTCGAGGAAAGAACTCTCCCACCAGTGGTTCGACTCACACATGTCGAGGTGTATGACATGAAATCCTTTGATAAAGACATCGTCACCACAATGACAGTTTCGGCACTTCAAGAAATTGATAAAGAGGTGCAAACATTGAAAGGTTCCATATTGGACGATTCACGTTTGAAAACACTGAATGTGAGAATTTCTCTCTTGGAAAATATTGTCGCTTCCATTTCGAAGCGTTTAGAAAGTTTAGAAAATTTGTAAAGTAAATGTAGATGAGTGACATTAACGTTCAAACATTCTCAGGGAAGGTTAATATTACGAGTAATTTATTAGTGGGCACCTCACACTTTTTTGTGGACACTACAAATAACCGCGTTGGTATAACGACTGCGTCGCCGTCGGCTAGTCTGGACGTGAACGGAGACGTTAATGTGGGCACAAACATAACATTTGGAGGTGTTTTGACTGGTAATGGATCAGGTCTCACGTCTGTCAACTCTGATAGTGGTTTGTGGACAGGGGCTGGAACTGGTTCGGTCTACCTATCCACCTCAACGGATAAGGTTGGGATTGGGAAGACACCGAGTGAAAAACTTGATGTTGAGGGTATTATAAGAGTGAATAGGAATGGTGGAAGTTTACAATTGGTTGGAACAGATCATACTTACATCGAATACTATCCAGATGGTGTTTCGAGTGGTCAAAAAGCGTATGTTGGTTATGCTGGTGGAAGTGACAACAACTTTACTATTTCTAACTCTGCTGGTAATGGTCATGTAATCCTCGGTGGTGGCAGTGTGGGTATTGGTGTGTCTGATCCGGATAGTAAATTGGAAGTGCGAGGGAACATACGCGCTTCATTCAGTGACACTGACCATGGTATGTTCATAGATGCCGGTGGAACTATTCTACGCGATTATGGAGGGAACGGTGCAGGGTTTCATTTTACCACTAATGCAATTTGGCCGACTAATTATTTAGGTGCTTACAGTGCGGGTGGTATCGACCTCGGAAGCTCTTCATATCGATGGAATAATGTATACACAGAGGCTTTGAATGCGAGTGGAACTATTGATTCGACTGGAATAATCACTTGCAACGCCAATAAAATGGTCATTACTGGTTCTTCACCGACTTTATACCTTCGTGACAGCGATCACCGCACTGGTATGATTCACCAAAATTCTAATCGCATGTATTTCCTGTCGGGGGTCGCCAATAGCGATTCTTGGGTACAGACTGCGAATAGTAGATGGGCTCTCTATTTACAAATGGATACAAACGAGGCTGTTTTTGGTGGTAATATCGACGCAGCAGTCGGCACTGTCACGGCGTCGACATTTAGTGCCACATCACAACTTTATCTCGGCACCTCGGCGAGTATCCGTCAGACATCAACACCGGTGTGGACAGGTGACCCCGGAAGTGGGGTTGGCAAGATTGAATACCACAGCAATAGGTGGTATATCGTAGCGGGATCGAATAGCACCGAACTTCTACAGATTCGCCGGAATAATACCAACAAATTTACCATCGATAACAATGGTTCGATTTCACTGGGTACTGTTCCAGCTGCTAGAATATCTGGTACTGTGGGAACTGCAACAAATCAAAGTGGTGGTACGGTGTCGTGTACGAGTGGATCTTTTTCGGGTCAGTTCTCAGCAAGCACGGCGAGTACTCGTGATAAGTTTCGTGTCTATCCAACCAATCAATACTGTATTGGAATGCAGTCTGGTGTTACTTTCGGTGACCTGAACGATTGGTCGATGACCTTCCAGATGAATAACGAGGACGATCGTGGTTTTTGGTGGGGCGATGACGGTCATGGTGTAAATCAAGGTGCCATGGCTCTTTCCACGAGAGGGTGGCTCAACGTCGCTGAGCGTATCAAAGTCGGTGGGGGTCAAACGGATACAGGGGCAGCGGGTTGGAATTTACAGGTGCAGGGTAATGCATATATATCGAGCACCCTCGAATGTGATGGTCGCATCTACGCAGATAACGGTCTCCACGTACGTGGGGATTGGTTGAGGGTGAATGGTAATGCTGGTATATATTTCGAGTCTTACGGTGGTGGGTGGTGGATGACCGACTCCACGTTCATACGAAACTATAACAGTAAAATGCTTCTCATAGAAGGCAACGGTGCGAGAATTTATGGGATAGAAGGAACTGTAAATTATGATAGCAATACTACCGGATTCAGGGCAGTAGGTGTGGTTTCAAATCCAGCAAATTACGACTTTTCTTTGTATGTAGATAAGTCAGTCCGTGCCGCAGGTTATGTTGCTTTTAGTGACAGACGAATAAAGAGTAATGTGGTCGATATAAATGATACCTATGCCCTTGAACAGGTTAGGAAACTGAAACCGAAATATTATGACTATGTAGATAAGGCGACCCGCGGTGATTCGAGTGTGATAGGTTTCATCGCCCAAGAAGTCAAGGAGGTTGTACCGAGGGCTGTCTCTGTTTCGGATGGCGATGTGCCTAACATTTATGAAACTGGTAACATCGGTCCAGGGAATACAATAACGTTCACAAAATTTGACACTTCTACACTGGAAAGTTCAACAAAAACCCTCATTGTTTATCTTTCTAAACAAGACCGTAAAGAGGTGACCGTAGCAGAAATCATCGACAAACACACACTCCGTGTCGAGGAAGATATATCCGAATGGGGTCGATCCATGACCGAAGACGGAAAACTCATCTACGAAGAGAAAATCATGACTGTCACACCGGAAGAGTACAAAAACCTGGAGGATAAAATGGGATACGAGCCAGTCGTGACAGGATACTCTAACGGGGTGGACACCATTAGTATGGAAGAGTATGATGCACTTGATGACAAGACTGGATATTCAGAGTTCATCGGTCATTATGAGATAAATAAAAAGATTTACGAAGGAACAGAGATATTTGTTTGGGGTCAAAAAGTGAATGATTTCCATCATCTCAATAAGGACTATCTGTGGACTATCGGAACGGCAGCCCTCCAAGAAGTCGATCGACAACTCCAAACCGAGAAGGCCAAGACCTACGAACTTCAACAGAAGGTTGAGTTATTGGAGATGTCCCACGCGTCCCTTATTCAGCGTATAGAAGCGTTAGAAAAATTGTAAAGTACATGTAGATGAGTGGTGATATTAACGTTCAATCATTCTCAGGGAAGGTTAATATCAGCAACAACTTATTGGTGGGGAGCTCTCACCTCTTTGTGGACACTGTGAACAATAGGGTTGGTATAACGACTGCGGAACCGGGTGCGAGCCTCGAAGTGAACGGTAACGTGCACGTTGGAACAGATCTCACGTTGGGTGGCACCCTGACTGGGGATGGGTCGGGACTCACGAATGTCAACTCCGATAGTGGTCTCTGGGCAGGGGCTGGAACTGGTTCGGTCTACCTATCCACCTCAACGGATAAGGTTGGGATTGGGACGACGAATCCTATGAATACAGGATTACATATTGCGAATAGTTATTTTGCATCCGGGGGTAATACTGACCACTTTAATCCTCAAATATTTATAACCGGTAATTCGGGAACCAGTGGAAACCAGGTATCCGCTATAGGATTTAGTGGAAATTCAACGGCGGATACACACCAGAGAATGGTTGGGGGTGCCGTGTATTACAAAGGTGGTGGTGGGTTTTATGGTTTACAGGGATATCTCGGAATAGCCGTTCCAGATGTATCTTCTGGTGGTTCCGACTCATATGGTCTCACAGAAGGGGAATTGGATAGTCAAACGCGTATAGTTATAAATAACGACGGAAACGTCGGTATCGGGACGACGAGTCCAGATTGTAACCTTGAGATATATGGTGATACATCATCAATTAAGGTTACGAGATCTCGTAATAATACTAACTGGGGGTCTTCAGTCGATTTTGCGTTATTAAACAGTGCCAACGAAAAATTTACATATGGGCGTCTATCTGGTTCTATAGCAGACAACACGAACGGGTCTGAAGATGGATTTCTGTCATTTCAAGTGGCGACGAATGGTAACCTGCGAAGTAATTATGAAGAGGAGAAAATGCGTATTCTCAGTAACGGAAAAGTAGGTATCGGGACGACAAGTCCGGCACGAGCGTTAGATGTAAGCACTACAGGTTCGATTGCGTTCGGTGACAATATCGGTGTAGCTAATGAACGAGGTCTTTATTGGTCCAGTGCTACTGATTATTCTATATACAGGACATCGGAGGCATGGAGTTCACCAAACTACGCACAACTTAAATTAGATTGGCCGACCGGTATCGTTTTACGCACTGCTCGTGGTACATATGGGAAATCATTTGTGGGAGTTGATGATCGAATGTCGATTGGTGCTTCATATCATACTACAAAATCACCAACAAACGGGTTAATCGTAGAGGGCAACGTCGGTATCGGGATATCGAGTCCTGGTGCAAAACTACACGTGAATGGAGGTGAAATCCGTGTTACAAATGCGGATACCGCAGTCGCCCAAATAAGTGCGTATGGTTCAAGTCAAGGAACTGGACGCTTGTATGTGGGGCAGAGTGGGTCTTACGGTGGTGGTATAGAGTATAACGGAGACAACAGCCCTGCTTCAACTGGAGCTGGTGCGGACTACGTCACTCTGTATCGCGTGGATAACAATTCATACCACTGGACTGCGAGAAACTTCTACAACAATAACAACTGGGAGTTTAGGGGAAATGTCAAAACCCCCTTATTGGACGTGAATGGAACAACCATGTCTAAAGCACCTAGAGTTATACATATAGATGACGGTCGATCGGGTTGTCCACCCGCTCAGGCTGCGAATACCCCTATTATGCAGTATGACCTCGTTCTATCAAGAACTGCGTACGTGTATGTAAGTGTATCGACGATACTTATTCATACCGCACGTGCAGATTGTACAATACTTTTCGGGGGTGTCCTTCAACAGTCTCATTTAACAGCGGCGGATAATACAAGTTGGAACCCTGTATGTATGACAGCTGGTGGGACAATAGGTGCTGGAACGACTAACATACAATTTAGGTGCTCAACGGCGAATGTAGTCGGTTGTGGATCTTCTTGGGGTGGTATGCAAATATTAGTGTTTGAGCAGTAATTCGTAATACGTAGATGACCACTGTTTCAAGGCCTCGTCTACAGTCCATGCGAAACCGTTCAACTTCTTATTTACTGCATTGTGAATGTCTACGGTCCATTTAAATAAACTAGCCCGATCTGTAAGGTCGATTGGGTATAACTGTTCTATACGCGTAAAATCGTCCTTACATATCGGACAAGGTAAAACTTTGAATAGCAATGTATAAAATTGTTTATAGTGTTCCCTATCTGCTTCATTTGGTATTTCTGGAAATCCCATGGCCACTTCATGTATCGTCCCCCATATATAAATACCCCACTGTCTGTTAACGGTATATTTAGTGATTTTTTCGTATTTTTCCATATCAAAATTTTCCATGTTAGTATTAAATGGATTCTCCCTTTTATCTTAATTTAGTGCAACAGACTTTACAACAGACGACACGTGTTATGCCAAAGACATTTACATTGAATGTAGATTATGATCTCATCAAATTCGAGGACGGATATGAAAAACCCTCGAGAGAAGTATTTTATAGTAAATATAACGAACTTCTAAGGAATATACACTTAGAAACATTACGAAATCAGAGAAATGAAAAACTTCAACAATCCGACTTTTCAATGCTACCAGATCATCGTTTATCACGGGAAAATGAAGAAGAATGGAAAGAATACCGCCAAGCTCTTCGTGACATTCCCTCGACGACAGAAGATCCAGAAAATCCGATATGGCCAGAGCCACCTAAAGTTAAAGTCACTACCAGTGGATCAACTACCCGCACCGACCTCGAGCAAGCTCTCGAGGCTGAAAAAGAAAAAACGAAAACTTTGGAGTCCCGCCTCGCTTTCCTTGAGACAGCGGTAGCTTCACTTATTTCTTAAACTACTATAGATGAGCAGTGACATTAACGTTCAAACATTCTCAGGGAAGGTTAATATCAACAACAACCTATTAGTAGGCTCTTCACACTTTTTCGTAGATACCGTCAACAATAGGGTTGGTATCACGACTGCAGATCCACAAGCAAGCCTAGACGTCAATGGAGACGTTAACGTGGGAACGAATCTGACTCTCGGTGGCATTCTGACTGGGGATGGCTCAGGTCTCACAAACGTGAATTCAGATAGCGGTCTATGGGCAGGGGCTGGAACTGGTTCGGTCTACCTATCCACCTCAACGGACAATGTGGGAATTGGGACGACGAGTCCGGATGCCAGACTTCATCTAGAAGAACCAAGTGTGATATCGGCAACAACTAGGTTATTTCACACCGAGAATGCATTTGCTGGTGGGAGTCGGGGTCATTTTGAAATTATTGAAAAAAAGACTGGAGCTGGTACTGGATGGAGTGATTTTACTCTGAGATTACAGAGACGTGTTGATGTCACCGAACAGGGATATATCGAGTTTAATCCCAGTGGTTCGACTGGTGACTATGGCATAGCATTCGGAAATTCCGGTGGTGGTGGACCCGGTGAAATTATGCGCATCGTGGGGCAGAGCGGCAACGTCGGCATCGGGAAGACTGATCCCGGGACGGCATTGGATGTGCTTGGAACAATACGAGTGCAAACAGGAACGAATGATGCAACAGGTGGTGAGTTTAGCATTGACACTAATGTCGGTCATATACGGAGGAAAGTTGGCGGAAACGGAGTAAGTCTGACTTCTTATGATGACTTTCAGTTTTATGTGAACGCAACCGGTGGTAGTGCTGAAGGTGGAACGCAAGCTATGATTATTGATAATTCAGGCAACGTAGGTATCGGGACGACGGATCCCAAAACGAGGTTACATGTTAGTCACGACCTACATCTACAGTCGAGTAGTGAAAGTTGGAACACAACTGCTGGTAAGGGTTTATATTTGAGATACAGTACATCGGGTGGTCAGGATGCCGCGTATATACAATCGATTGATCGAACGAATGCCAGTCTTTCATACCCTATGATATTTCAGGGTTCTTCATACGAATTTAGTGTCGGCAGTATGGGTATCGGGAAGACACCAAGTGAAAAGCTTCATGTTCACGAAAATCTTTCTACATCTGGTCATCAAATCATGACGAGGATAGGTGGAGACACCTCTTCATATAATACTCTCGTTTTTGGTTCGAAAGAAGGAAGACCTCATATTGGAGGACATAGGGGTGATTTTGGTGCTTGGGCTGACTTATCACTTCAAAATGACCTGATGATTCTTCAACAGAGCACTGATCGTGTCGGCATCGGGACGTCAGGTCCGAGTGGAAAGCTCCACATTTATGAATCCACTGGAACATCTCACGGTGTCAACGTCGGAACTCTCATACTGGATCATGGAAATAGTGGTGGTTCATCGAGTATCGTTTTCCCGAGCAGAGTGAACAATTCATCTGATTATGCTTACATAACGTATAACGAAAATTATGGCGAAGCGGGGATATCATCAACAACAGAAAACGGTGTCCTATTATTGGGAGCTGAAAATGATGGAACGGGGAGTAGTGACCACGTCAGAGTCAAAACACGTCTCGTAGTTGAGGCTGATATGACGAGTTCTGACCCAACATACGCGTTCCAGGTAAAATCATCGAATACGACATCCGATTTATTTGCTGTGCATCGAGATGGGTCAATTGGTATAAATGGTATCGATTTAGCTGTTCCTCTTACTATTAATTCAAATAAAACAGCTGTATTAGGCGGGTCCACTAGATATACTACATATTGTCGGTGGTATAGAGGTTTTGGTAACTGGTGGATTGGTTCCGATAATAATACCACCTGGAATCATAACTTATATTGGTTTGCGAATGTAAATTTGACTGGAAATCCTCTGAGAAAGGTCATAACATTCGAAAATGACCAGGAAAAGGGAACCGTTGTTAATGTAAATACTTTCACCGGTCAACATAGAAATATAGTAAAAGGTGTGAATCCCACAAGCATAGAATCATTTATAGGACTCATCGTGTCCGCGGATAACAACGAAAACATAAAAGTCAACGGTGGAGTTGAGAGAGGGTTAGAAGCTATAACGATTAATGAGACAATCCCCCTCGTTTCCGTGACGACAAAGGCCTACGATAAACAGGTTTTCGGTGTCGTTTCCGGTTCTGAAGACCCGGATTCTAGACAGGACACGTATGGACGAGTGACATGCAGTTTCTTAAAAGAAGAGGGTGACGACAGAATATTCATCAACTCACTGGGTGAAGGCGCTATGTGGATATCTAATCAAAATGGTCCACTCGAATCCGGTGATTATGTGACATCTTCTCATATACCTGGATACGGAATGAAACAAGATTCAGAGTTCTTAGCGAATTACACAGTGGCTAAGATAACCATGGATTGTGATTTTCAAGTGACACCGAGAGTAAAGTATCGTATTAAAACTGAACTAAAAACTGTGAATTACTTTAGACATGAAGAAAGTTTTCTAAAAGAGTCTGACTATAATAATTTGGAACCAGACACACAATTAAACTATTCACTCGAACAATATGATGAAAATGTTAACATTCTTGACGAACACGGTCAGCTCCAGTGGGAAGATTCTAGTGAAACCGAGGCACCTTATAGGGTCCGATATCTCCTCCCAGATGGTACCCAGATATCAGAAGAAGAGTATACTACGAGGGCACTTTCAAATGAAGAAGTATACATAGCGGCGTTTGTCGGTTGCACGTATCACTGTGGATAATTTGTGACGATATAGTAATATGATTGTTCCAGACATTGTCAAAGATAAGTGGAAACCTCAACCGACGACATTGGAACATTTGAAAGCTGACCTCCAAACCACTCGCACCGAGCTCGAAGTCACAAAACTCAAACTTCTCAACACAGAGGCGAGACTAAAGATGGTTGAGCAAACAATGACTTCAATTTTATCTAAACTAAATGTATAGAATGTCAGACATCAACGTCCAGACATTTCAAGGGAAGGTTAACATCAGCAACAACCTGAAAGTTGGTTCGGGTCACCTGTTTGTCGATACCCTTAATAACCAGGTGGGCCTGAACACCAACACCCCCTTGGCGAATCTTCACGTAAATGGAAACACCTACGTAAACACAGATCTCAGGGTTGGCTCAAAACTTCTGATAGATAGTGGAGCCTCAGATTCAAATGTTTTGGTCGTCACAGGTGGAAACATTAAAGCTGACTATCTCCACGGTGATGGTAGTAACATACAGAATATAACAAGTAGTCAATGGACGACAGTGAACACAAATGAACTATACTATGACGCTGGAAATGTTGGTATTGGTACGACCACAGCTGCGTATACACTAGATGTCGATGGTGACATAAACTTCACCGGAGACCTATATGAAAATGGTTCCCTTTTTGTGAATACGTCGTGGAACATAGAAACTTCTCCCGACGCTTTGAACTATACGGCTGGTAATGTTGGTATTGGTGGTGTGAACCCCTCCGCCACACTCGAAGTCACTGGGAACACACACATATCTTCAAACCTGAGTGTGGGTGGGACCCTCACACTTAATACGATTACAGCAGCTGCGCTTCATTCACTCCAAGCGGTCACGGATGTCGGAAACGTCACGTCGAACACAGTGCAGTTCACGAACCCCACCACGGGTCTCGTCGTCGACAGTAATATCGTCGTCGCGGGGAACGTCACAGCAGCGTTCTTACACGGTGACGCGAGTAACGTCACGGCGGTCCCATCTGCACAGATTACGGGGACACTCGCAGTTGCCAATGGTGGTACCGGAACGACGACCAGTACAGGAACGGGGAGTGTCGTTCTCTCTGATGCACCCACGTTCACCGGTGACGTGACTTTCGACGCGAACACTCTCTTCGTCGATTCTGTGAATGACGGGGTGGGAGTGGGGACATCTACACCCGAGGCTACCCTCCACGTCGAGGGTACCGCGTATGTGTCCTCGAACCTTGAAGTGGGTAGTAGTAATAGTGTATTTCCTACCTGGTTTCAAACAATATCAGGAACGTCAGCTGATAGTGGACGCGGAATAGCGGTCGATTCGAGTGGGAGTGTATACGTGACCGGAAACTATCAGTCTACAAATACAGTTTCCTTAGGTAATGGCCTCAGTTTACCTGTTTCGCTTGGAAGCGACGCATATATAGTTAAATACAATTCATCTGGAACTGCACAGTGGTATCAAACAATACGAGGAACGTCATATGATGAAGCAAAAGCTATAGCAGTCGATTCGAGTGGGAGTGTATACGTGACCGGATACTATGAGTCTACAACTGCAGTTTCCTTAGGTAATGGGCTCGAATTACCTGTTTCGTCTGGAAGCGACACATTTATAGTTAAATACGATACATCTGGAACTGCACAGTGGTATCAAACAATATCAGGAGGGTCATCTGATACAGCAGTTGCTATGGCAGTCGATTCGAGTGGGAGTGTATACGTGACCGGATTCTATGCTTCTACAAATACAGTTTCCTTAGGTAATGGCCTCAGTTTACCTGTTTCGCTTGGAATCGATGTATTTACAGTTAAATACGATACATCTGGAACTGCACAGTGGTATCAAACAATACGAGGAACGTCATCTGATATAGGGTTTGGTATAGCAGTCGATTCGAGTGGGAGTGTATACGTGACCGGATACTATAATTCTACAACTACAGTTTCCTTAGGTAATGGGCTCGAATTACCTGCTTCGTCTGGAAGCGATGTATTTATAGTTAAATACGATACATCAGGAACTGCACAGTGGTATCAAACAATGCAAGTGTCGACATCTGATAGAGGGAATGGTATAGTAGTCGATTCGAGTGGGAGTGTATACGTGACCGGATACTATGCTTCTACAAATACAGTTTCCTTAGGTAATGGGCTCGAATTACCTGTTTCGCTTGGAATCGATGTATTTACAGTTAAATACGATACATCAGGAACTGCGCAGTGGTATAAAACAATACCAGGAACGTCAGTTGATCGAGGGAATGCTATAGCAGTCGATTCGTATGGGAGTGTATACGTGACTGGTCACTATAATTCTACAACTACAGTTTCCTTAGGTAATGGCCTCAATTTACCTGTTCCGTCTATATACGATGTATTTATAGTTAAATACGATACATCAGGAACTGCACAGTGGTTTCAAACAATACGAGGAGGGTCATCTGATGAAGCAAAAGCTATAGCGGTCGATTCGAGTGGGAGTGTATACGTGACCGGATTCTATGAGTCTACAACTGCAGTTTCCTTAGGTAATGGGCTCGAATTACCTGTTTCGCTTGGATACGACGCATTTATAGTTAAATACAGCTCCAACCCTATTCTTTTTATAGATGCGACCACGGCAAGGGTTGATGTCACGGGGGATGCTGCGATTTCCTCAAACTTGGCGGTGGGTACAAATAAGCTCTTCGTAGATACGGTGGGTGGTACCGTCGGTATAGGGTCTACAGTAATTGATATAACCGACAATACACTCAGTGGTGCTGGAAACGGTCTATATATACATAATCCTGTAGAAGGGGGGCATCTTTTAACACTCGGTACACAAAGACCATGGGTATTTGAACAAGGTCTCGCCGATGCCAGTACCAAATTATGTTTACGTTCCTTAAATAGTGGTAAAAAGTTTTCTATCCAATCACCCGATCATTCCAATGTGATGACAATCGTAGCTACAGATGGGGGTGGGGCTGTCGGCATCGGGACGACGGATCCACTTGAGACATTAGATGTACGTGGGGCAATCATTACACCAGTCGTACCCTATTCGTCTAATCAAGATGCACCATATCTCATCGTGGGGACACCTGGATACACGGGTGCGGCTACGAATTGGAATACACACGGTTTCCAGCATCGGATAAAAAGTGATAGTGGTGGCACACCACGTATTACCGTAGATGCCCCATCTGGTGGTGAAGTTTTTTCGATTGTAAATGGCGGCAACGTCGGCATCGGGACGAATGATCCACTGTGTCTATTGACTATCGATGGTGGTACAGGAGCTAACAGCTCTGGTGGCGTTTTAGCAATTCGCCAAAAAGGGGATACGAACAATGATGGTATCACACTCACGAGTAGCCACTCTAACTCCACGAGGATGTATAAAGATGGGAATGGTCATTTTCATTTAGAAAATACAGGTGGTGGTACATTTACCCTTGAAAATGTAACGGGGGATGTAGGTATCGGGGTGACGGATCCGGGTGCGAAGTTGCATTTATACGGTGATCAAGATTTACTATATTTACAGAAATCGACGAATGGGAATGGTGTTGGAATGAAGTTTACTGACAGTAGTACGGTCAGT
>Ga0209653_1002146_pt1 | contig 14712 bp, 18 predicted proteins | sample SaaInl6LU_22_DNA_FD_184644 | JGI IMG/M metagenome (GOLD analysis project Ga0209653, IMG submission 184644) | Marine microbial communities from expanding oxygen minimum zones in the Saanich Inlet - ESP_116LU_22_DNA (SPAdes) (version 2) | ecosystem: Environmental > Aquatic > Marine > Intertidal... | reverse complement strand
CACGATGGAAGACCTGAAGCGATTCCCGACTGTGTCAGAAATTCGGTTTATCGAATGTCCGGCGAACGGCGGTATGGAATGGCGTGGTGCGCAAATGGAGGCGCTGCAGTTTACTCACGGGATGTTGTCATGCTGCGAGTGGACCGGTGTTCGCCTGTCGACATTGCTCGAAGAAGTGGGTGTTAAGCCAGAAGGCAAGTGGATCTTGGCCGAGGGTGCTGATGCTGCTGGTATGTCACGTTCGATCCCGTTAGAAAAAGCACTTGATGACACCATTATTGCTTGGGGTCAAAACGGTGAGGCCTTGCGTCCAGAACAGGGATATCCACTCCGGATGTTGAATCCAGGTTGGGAAGGGAATACCTCTGTGAAATGGCTCCGTCGTCTCGAAATTGGTGATCAGCCATGGCACCACCGTGAAGAGACTTCGAAGTACACAGATTTGATGCCGGACGGTCGTGCACGCCGTTTCACCTATGAGCAAGAGTGTAATTCGGTGGTGACATCGCCATGCCCAGAAAATCCACTGCAGAAGCGCGGCTTCGTTGAGGTTCGTGGGTATGCGTGGTCAGGCCGAGGTAAGATCAAGGCGGTTGATTTGTCATTTGATGGTGGTGTGAACTGGCAACGTGCAGAGCTTGATGACCTTGTTTTGTCTAAGGCTTTGACGCAATTCAGATTCAAGACGCAATGGAATGGAGAGCCTTGGTTGCTGCAATCGCGTGCAATCGATGAGACAGGGTATGTTCAGCCAACATTAAAGCAGTTGCGTGATGAGCGTGGCGGATGGTCGATCTATCACAAAAACTCAATCCATACATGGAATGTTACGGAAAGCGGAGATGTCTTCAATGTTCAAATCTCTTAATTTGGGTATCGCTGCCATTGCACTGGCGATGTCAGGTGCTGTGTCGGCTGGGCCTCTTGGAATCGGCTCGACGGCAACTGCAGAAATGATCGCTGGCTGGGATATCGATATTCGCCCAGACGGAACTGGTTTGCCTCCGGGTGAGGGTTCGGTTGCAGATGGTGAAGGGCTCTACGAAGCGCAATGTGCGAGTTGTCATGGGTTATTTGGTGAGGGCGCAGGTCGCTGGCCTGTGCTAGCAGGTGGCGAGGGAACGCTTGATACGCTTCACCCAGAGAAGACTGTTGGGTCTTATTGGCCCTACGCGTCGACGCTTTGGGACTATATCCACCGCGCGATGCCGTATCCTGCGCCGCAATCACTGACAGATGACGAAGTTTATGCGATCTCGGCGTATGTCTTGTACCTCAACGATATTGTTGATGAGGACTTTGTGGCAACAAAAGAATCGTTCGCTCAGGTGAAGATGCCGAACGAGCCAAACTTCTACATCGACAACCGTCCAGATGTCCAGAATACCCGCTGCATGAAAGATTGTGCAGATCCGAGTCAGTTTGAGATCGTTACCACGATCAACGGCGTGACGCCGACAGGACATTTCAAGGAAGACTCAGGGGTTTCTGCGAATCATTATGGCGGTGATGAACCGAAGGCAGCTACGGTTGAGGTTGCCATGTCGGATGCAGCTATTGCAGGGAAAGCAGTCTATGATAAGGCCTGCCAAGCATGTCATAATATGGGCGTCGCCGGGGCTCCCAAGGTCGGTGATGTGAGTGCCTGGGCAGCACGGATTGCAACTGGCATGGAGTCGATGAATAGTAATGCGATCAATGGCTATCAAGGCGACAATGGCGTGATGCCAGCGAAAGGCGGCAACATGTCGTTGTCGGATGATGAAGTAAAAAACGCGGTAGCGTATATGGTTGAATCGAGCCGTTAGATATGGTTGGATTTATTTTTCAAAAGGAGAGGAAATTATAATGAAAGGGCAACTCCTAACGGCAATCTTGGCTTCGGCTCTGGTCGCCCCTTTGGCATCTGCCGATTCGATCGCCGAAGGCAAATCGATCGCGTGGGATCGTCAGAAAGGTAATTGTTTGACCTGCCACATGTTTGAAGGTGGGCAGCAGACCGGAAACGTGGGTCCACCAATGGTCGCCATGAAAGCACGTTTTCCTGATCGTGAAGCGTTGGTAGAATATATCAAGGATCCGACCAAGCGTAACCCGATGACGGCGATGCCGCCATTTGGTAGGAACTTAATTCTCACCGAAGCAGAGATCAACAAAGTCGTTGATTATCTGTACACATTAAATTAATCAAAGCAAAGGAGAGTTGCGATGGATCGTCGTAGCGTATTAAAAATTGCTGGAGCGGTATCGGCTGCTACGGCTACGGTGTTTGCGATGCCACGTATGGCGTTCGCGGCCTATTCAGATGCGATATTTAAGCAGAAGGCAGGTGCCGATGCATTACAGAATGCCTATGGCGCCAACGCCACCACGCCGAGTGATCAGGTGAAGTTAAAGGCTCCTGATATTGCAGAAAACGGCGCCGTTGTTCCTGTCTCGGTTGAGACAGATATGGAAGCAGAATCAATTGCGATCCTGATCACTGAGAACCCATCGCCGATGGCAATCACAGCCGACATTCCTGCGGGAACAAAAGCAATGGTCAAGACACGGTGCCGGATGGGTAAAACAACCCAGGTGACCGCGGTCGTTAAGTCTGGCGGGAAGCTGTATACCGCTTCAAAGGAAGTTAAAGTCACAATCGGCGGCTGCGGCGGTTAATAGGAGGTCAACATGTCATCAATTCGTATCAAAGCTAAAGACCGTAAGGGGCTAGTTGACGTGAAGTGCTTGATGAAGCACAACATGGAGACTGGTCTGCGGAAAGACAAAAGCGGTAAGAAGATCCCTGAGCATTGGATTCAGGATGTGTCTGCCGAATCAAACGGTAAAACTGTATTTAGTGCCGCGTTTAACACATCGATCTCGAAGGATCCCTATCTTTCGTTTGCTTTTGCAGGCAAGAAAGGTGATAGCCTTAAAATTTCATGGAAAGACAATACTGGCGCAACGGATTCTGCTGAGACCGTAATCAAGTAACTGTTTGGAGACAGGGCAATGAAAAAAATAATTAGTCAGGTTGCTTTTGGTTTGCTGGGCCTCTCAGTATCAGCGGCGGTAGTCGCTGGTCCTTCCGAGGATCGTGCAGCGTTCCAGAAGTTTTATGAGAATCGCTTCCCCGATACTCCGGTGGCGGATTTCCAAAATGGTGTGTATTCGATCCTGCCAGCCGCTCGTGAGCAGTGGGAAGCGATCGAAGAATTCCCTCCCTATGAGCTATCGATAGAGCGTGGCGAGGAGATCTACAACAAGACCTTCGCTAACGGTATGTCACTCGCTAGCTGCTTCGGAGACGATGGCGCGGTTCGTGAGAAATATCCTCACTGGGATAAGGATCGTGGCATGGTCGTGACCATGGAACTGGCCATCAATGAGTGCCTGGAAGCGAACGGCGAGAAACCACTAAAGTATAAGAAGGGTGCGATGGCCGATGTGAGTGCCTTCATGTCCTACAACTCGCGTGGGCAAATTCTCAACGTTGAGATCCCGTCTGATGATCCACGCGCCCTGGCGGCCTACGAGATGGGTAAGGAACAGTGGTACACGAAGCGTGGTCAGTTGAACTTCGCTTGTGCAGATTGTCATATGCATACCGCAGGGATGTTGTACAGGGCTGATACAGTCTCTCCAGGGTTTGGTCACGCAACTAGCTGGCCTGTGTTCCGGGCTAAGTGGCAGGAAATGGGTACGTTGCATCGCAGGTTCGCCGGTTGTCATAACAACATCCGAGCAAATCCTTACAAAGCCCAGGGTGAGGAGTACAGAAACTTGGAGTACTTTGTTTCCTACATGTCGAATGGCCTTGAGTTCAATGGCCCAGCGGCCCGGAAGTAAGGAGTTGACATGAATCAGGGAATGAAAGTAATCACGCTGGGAATGGCGTTGATGTCATCTGTCGCTTTTGCCGGAAATGGTACGACCGCTGAGCATATCGAAGCGGCTACCGCTGCTTACAAGCAGGTAGCCAAAGACACGGGATATCAGTGGACAGTCACCGTCAAGACGATCAAAGCTGCCCAAAAAGCACTTGATGCTGGCGATGACCAGAGTGCTCGTCAATTGGCGCATGAGGCTATGGCTTTGGTTGAGGCGACACGTACTCAAGCAAAGGTGGAGTCTGACAACTGGAAGATGCGTGTCCCCAAGTAATTGGCGGGCGCATGTCTTTGACGAAAACGCGGCCTAGGCCGCGTTTTTTTTGCTTGAAAAAGAGTGCGCGTCTTCTTCCTTCACATTAGCAGCACAGTTTTGGCTTGGTGTCTCAGTGTTCGGAGTGGCCGATTTAGGTATTATGGCGATCAATTGAACCTGCCAGCCTTCTGCCTGTCACGGGAAGTTTTCCGGAGTTTTAGTTTCATTCGAACGAGTGTTCTCTTTCAGAGAAGATTACCGACAGGAGAATCCGCGAGAATTGGATTGAGGGCGACAAACAACCGTCAATTAGCAATCACGATGAAAAGACCTCAACAGCGATCGGTGCCGTTGAGGATTTGACGGTATATGGTCAGGCTTTAAGCTGATTCGCCGGGATAGTCCGCCATGCCCGGGTTATCGTTCATGCCGACGACCTTCGGATGGTTGACCTTTTCCAGGCGAAGTACATCATCAGAGTCTTTGTTCGCAAGGATGTAGTCGCGGATGATATCCCAAATCAAGCGACCGTCAGGGGTGCTATTCACAGTAGCCCAGCCTGTCACTTTATAAGTTTTTGTCGGCTCAATAGGTTCACCATTATCTAGGCGAGGCTCTGTGATTCGTTCACCGAGGCCCTTAAGTGGAGCGATTGTGTAATCCATCCCACCGATGCGCACCATGTCTCCACCTGATTGGAGATAGGGATCTGGATCAAAGAGATTGTCGGCAACAGCTTCAAGGGTATTCATCAACTGCTCGCCGGTCATTTCAGAGACATAAGTTTCAGAGTAGGTGGTCGCGACCTGGCTCATTACGTCATCCATGGTGATCCAATCGCCTTCGAGCGTAGTCGTGCCCCAACGGACGCCTGCAGACATTGCCACATCCGCATCATATTCCCAGCGAAGCGCATTACAGATCACTTGATCCCAAGTACCCATAAAGTTGCCACGACGGTAAAGGAGCCGGTCCGCTTTCGCGAGTTTTTCGGTCAAAATCTCATCATAGGTTTTTCCGACCCATGCTGGGGTGTAGAACGCGTCTTTCCGGCGGCTCTGAATGATCTTGTCTGAGTACTTCGTCTGGCGCATCTGTGAGATGAATGACTCCATCTCTGGATCAGCGTCTAGCCAGTTAGTGATGACCGGGAACATTTGATAGGACAAATCTTCCAGTTGACCATCGCCAAATTTGAAGTCCATGCAACCAACAAACTTACCGTTTGAACCGGCGTTAGTGACCCAGCAATCATGTCCAGCTGGGTTTTTGACTTTGACTGGTAATGGACAACCATCGTGGGTGTGGCCTCCAAAAACTGCATTGAGTCCAGGTACCCGCTCAGCCATTTTGATATCAACATCCATACCGTTGTGTGACACCAAAACCACTGCGTCAGGCGACTCGTCACCACGAATCTGTTCAACAAGCTCAGCCATGTCATCTTCTCGGAGACCAAATGACCAATCAGGGAAGAATTCTTTGGGGTTTGCGTTTGCGGTTCTTGGGAATGCCTGTCCAACGACTGCGATCCGTGCACCATTAATTTCTTTGATGACATACGGTTGGAACGCGTGTCCAGTATCTTCGTCGTAGAGTCCCCGTCCGTCAAAGCGCTCGACCAGAGCTGGATAGTCATCTCCGAACAATGAATCTTCCAGTACACGAACGTTCTGACCGATAAAGTCGCCTTTGAAGAGTGCGACGTTTGAGAGGACTTCGTCTTCACGATAGGTGAATTCCCAGTGACCGACCATGACATCGATACCCAAGATATTGGATGCCTCAACCATGTCTACCCCGCGTGTCCACAGCGAGGTTGCCGATCCTTGCCACAAGTCACCACCATCCACGGTCAAGGTCTTGTCTTGACCGCCGGCTTGATCGCGCAGCCGATCCAGCAGTGTTTTCACATGAGCAAATCCACCGGTTCTTCCGAGCTGTTCGGCGTGCTTGGCAAAATTCAAATAGGTGAACGCGTATTCTTCAGGAGAACCAGGTTCGAAACCATTCGCATCAAGGAACTGTTGTCCGACAATGTGGGGAAAGCGGCCATAGGCATCGCCAACCCCTAAATTGACATTGGGTTCACGGAAATAAACGGGGAGAAGTTGTCCGTGAACATCGGTCACGTGCAGAATACGCGCGTCGCCTTCCATCGGTTTGTCATAAAATCCATCAGGCGCTGTCTTACTGGCGAGCGCCCGGGAACTATAAATGGCTGGAATTGAGCCGGCTGCTGCTGCGGCCGCCATCAGTTTCATAAATTGACGACGATTGAGTGTATTCATGCTTATCCTTGCGGTTATCTCAATGAATTCCTTGAAGGGCGGAGATGCTGTGCTAGCATCAGTTTCCCCGTTTTTCTACGTTCGAGTTTAAGTCGATTGCAAAAGATCCTTCAAAAACTTTCGTTATTCTTTGCAGTTATAAGCATATATTTACCAGTTTCTGCGGACGTTGTGAAGCCTGCCTTAGTTGAAATCAGCGTGTTCGCTGATGGGCAGGCGATTGTCGAGATTCGTACCAGTATTGAAGCGCTACTGACTGGCATCAACGGTCGATACCGGAACACGCAGGAGGCGCCGAACGCGGAACACTATGATGCGCTTCGTGCGCTTGAAGCGGACGCCTTGAGAGTTGAGTTTGCAGGGTTTGCGTCGACATTGTTGAATGGAGTATCGCTGGTTGTGGATGGCGATGCGCTTCCCTTATCCATCGGTCAGATCGATATTCCGCCACCGGGCTATACCAAGGTGCCGCGTGCCAGCGTGATTCGCCTGCTTGGACATGTGCCAGCAGGCTCTCAGTCACTTCAATGGTATTACCCCCTGAAGTTTGGTGATCAGGCCGTCCGTGTGCGCCAGGTCAACCGAGCAGCCGGAGAATATCATTGGTCGGGACATCAATGGATCAAGGAAGATCGTCCCTCTGATCCGTTTTCGCTGAACGACGTGTTTACCAAGCCCACATTTTGGTCAGTGGCGAGCATGTATGTTGAAACAGGGTTTCTTCATATTGTTCCCAAGGGGCTCGATCACATTTTATTTATCTTGGGCATCTTCCTGATGTCCATGCGTTTACGCCCTCTGATTTTACAAGCCACCATGTTTACAGTGGCCCACTCCATCACATTATCGCTTGGAGTGTTTGGCCTGGTCTCCTTGCCACCTCAGGTGATTGAACCTTTGATTGCTTTGTCGATTGCGTATATCGCTATCGAGAATCTATTGATGGATCGGCTCAGTCGTTTTCGACTACCAGTCGTTTTTGGATTCGGGCTCTTGCATGGACTGGGTTTTGCTTCGATGCTGATTGACTTCGGCTTACCGGAAGAGCTCTATTTGGCGGCGCTTCTTTGGTTCAATGTGGGTGTCGAGTTGGGTCAGGTATCACTGCTCTTAGGCGCTTATCTCGCGATCACAGTGTGGTTTAAAGACCCATTCATGTATCGGCGGGCGGTGGTGATTCCGGGGTCGATCGCGATTGGCGCACTCGGCGGCTATTGGTTAGTCGAGCGCTTGCTGTATTTCTATGTCAGTTGACCGGCGGTAAGCCTCGGATGGTTTCTTCAATCTCGTAGGCATAAAAATCAATGATATCTGGAACTCCAAATTTGGGGGGTGCTAAGACGTCACCCTCTGGGCTTAAAAAGAGCAGTGTCGGGGTGCCAAATCCTTGATATCGGTCCGCAAACTGAATCGTCGTGGTGCTGGATCCGTCAAAGTCCACAAGTGGTGATGCTGCTCCAATATCAACGGTGGTAAAACGTACTTGGTGTTCAAATTGGCCGGACGCTCGAAGAGGTTGCAGGATCTCATTTTCTAGACGCGTGCAAAACGAGCAGGTCGGTTGTGTCACCATCACTACCCAATTGCGCGAATCGCGCGTCGCGAATTCAGGATCTTCCAATGGTGAAGCCGCGAGGGCTTCAACACTGAGAACAGCAGCGAAGAGCGAAAGTCCGATCCAATTCATTACAGACCTTCAACCATATCAGCGATGATCGAGGCAACGTCATCAGCATAGAGATCACGGAAAAAGTGGTCAGCTCCATCGATCATCTCGAGGCTGACGTTGTCCCCGATGCCGGCGGTCGACTCCAGTTTCTCAGGCAGTCGTTCGACCACATCGTCTTCAGATCCAGCAATGACAACGACCCCAAGATCACTGATTTTTGAAAGGTTCGTTGGTGTGTCTCGGCGCGGATCTGGCGTGTAGTAATCAATGAATGTGGATGCGGCAACTTTGGCTTGTTGGCAGTAAACAAAGCCAGGAACATCCATGATCGCATCGGAATCCAGTTGACGGGCCTGCTCCATCAATCCTGATAATTCAACGCCGTAACGGTCTTGATACCCTTTTTCTGCATAGTCTGCATCGAATACGGCAGGAGCAATCAAGACAGCGCCTCGAATGTTATCTGATGGTGTATCAGCAAGATACGCTGACATTTGTCCACCACCTCGGCTATGCGCACTGACGATGATATTTTCAAACCCCTGGTCCTCGAGGTAACTAACCCAAGTGCTGATTTCGTCCAGCGCATCAAAATGCTTGTGTGTGTGGGTGATCCCACAATCGAGCATGCCCTCGCGGCCGGGTATGTTGTAGGAGAGGTTCGGAGATAATACTGGGATCCCGTAATCTTCAGAGACCAGGCGTGAAATCGTTGAAATGATTTCCATACGGTTGTGGGCGAGGGTCCCGTGGAGTAATAAGACCGCGGTATTGCCATCGCCCTCATAGAAGTCAGCATCAAGACCCTGATGCGTTACCGCGGTTTGAGCGGCCGCATTGATGGATGTCAAACAAAGACCAAGAACTAGACCAATCCGGGGTTTACGCATTGTTATTCCTTTTAGTTTGTGTGATATAACTTTAAGTTTGTACCGCTCTGGAATTGCTTGCAAGCGTTTCTGGATATGGTAAGCCATTTGCACAGTGAGGAATATGGATGCGTCACCCATGGATTGGATGTGTTGTTCTAGGGGCACTGATGTCATCGCCAAGCATGGCGGAGAGTCATCGTGAGGGTGAGGTGATGATAGCGGGAACCACCAAAAGTGTTCATGTGTCACTCGGCGGCGAGGACTGTGTGATTGCACGTCATCAAAGCAAGAATCATCCTGTGCATCCGATGTACATCACTACCACGCGCGGGAAAATCCAGCCGATGCAATTAGGGCTGGGAATTGAGACGATTGGCGAGCTCGAATTCATTGATTGGATGCAAAGGGCGCAGTCGGATTCATCGATTATGATTGTCGACACTCGAACGCCGGGATGGCACGCCAATTTGAGGATTCCCTGTTCCTTTAATGTGCCATTTACAGATTTTGCCGATCAGTACGACGATGCTTTGTTCCATTTGACTGAGACTTTTGGCGTGATCGAGAAGGAAAATGGTGAGCTTGATTTCTCCAAAGCGAAAACAATAGTAGGCTACTGCAACGGATATTGGTGCGGCCAAACGCCGAACATGTATGTCAGAGCAAAGTACTCTCTGATCAACCTGGGGTATCCTGCAGACAAATTGAAGTATTACAGAGGCGGCATGCAGGCATGGACGTCTCTCGGACTTACAGTGGTTGGTTCACAACAGTAAGATTGATAACAAACGAGGAGTTAACTATGAAGAAGCTAATTATTGCAGCTTTGGCTGCATCGTTGAGTGCCGGTGTGATGGCTGCCGGTGACGCAGCTGCTGGAAAAGGGAAAGTTGCGGCCTGTGCTGGCTGTCATGGGATGAACGGTAAGGCGATGGTGCCGACTTACCCAAGTCTCGCTGGTCAAAATGCGGCTTATCTTGAAGGTGCACTGAAGGCATATAAGACGCAAGAGCGTAAAGGCTATCAGGCAGCGATCATGTATGGAATGGCAGCAGCTCTGTCAGATCAGGATATCGCTGATATCTCAGCCTTCTACGCAAGCCAGAAATAATGTCGATTGGCAAGAGGGTGGTCATGTTGATGGCTACCCTAGGCATCGCGGCCATGTCGGTCGCGTTTGCCCAAGATGCTAATTTTGATCCAGAAACCGGTCTTCGGATTCATCACTACACAGATCCTGTGCCTCAAACAGTGCCAGGTGGAGTGGTTCTGGATACGCAGGGAATCAAACATTTAATCGAGACTACGGACGTTGTCTTGATTGATGTTCTCTCAATTTCGGGGGTTCGCTACGATGAACTTGATGGTTCATGGAGTGGCTACGAACCTCGGTTCAACATCCCGGGAAGCCTATGGTTACCAAATGTTGGTTATGGTAGGCCCTCCCCGGATATGTTGACGTATTTTCTGAACACGGTCGCTGAGGCCACAGATGGCCAGTTGGATCATCCCGTTTTGATCTATTGCATCAGCGATTGCTGGATGGGCTGGAATGCTGTGCAGCATCTCGCGCGTGTTGGGTATTCCAAGGTGTACTGGGGACCCCTGGGTACTGATGGCTGGTCCGAGGCCGGTTATGAACTCGTGCTGACTGAACCAACCCCAGTTGATGTTGATTCGTTATAGAGGTGATATGCAGCAATTCGTGTCCATGGAAGAAGCATTCGGTGCGATTGAAGAGCACGCGTCGAAGCGCTTGATCGAAACGATCCGAGTACCACTGCCAGAAGCGGTCGGGCGTGTGCTTGCAGAGCCCGCGATCGCCAAGCTGTCGATTCCACCTTTCAATAATTCAGCGCGTGACGGTGTCTTATTGTCGAGCGCTGGCATTGTAGCCGCGAGAGAAGGTCAGCCGCTGACTCTTGCCGGTGAATTACGTGCCGGTGACACCATTGAAACGGCCGAAAATCTTCTCGGAGATGCCGCTCGAATTATGACTGGGGCGCCGGTTCCTAGCTGGGGTGCGGCTATCGTCATGATTGAAGATGTCGCGTTGACGGATGACGGACACGTGACCGTCAACACGTTGCCCGATCTTGGAGCTTGGATCCGACCGCAGGGATCGGATATCGCGGCTGGCAGAGACATTTTCAAACCCGGTCGTCGGATTATTCCTGAACATGTTCAAGCGCTTGCCTCAAGCGGGGTCGTTGAGCTTGCCGTGCATCGCAAGCCGCGAGTCGGCATTTGCTCAACGGGTGAGGAGCTGGTCGATCTCGCATCAGGGCCGCCAGGCTCTGGGCAGATCTATGACTCCAATCGGCCCTTTATGAACGCCATGATGCGCTCGTTTGGTTGTGATGTCGTCGTCAATGAGCACGTTGGTGACACTCTCGACGAGATGGTTGGATTCTTGCGTCGAGCCATGGATGCCTCGCTCGATCTTGTGATCTCTTCCGGTGCGGTGTCGATGGGTAGTTATGACTTCGTGAAGCCGGCTCTTGAGGCAGTCGGTGCACAGATTATCTTTCACAAAGTGACACAGAAACCCGGGAAGCCACTGCTGTTCGCGATTTTACCAAATGGCACGTTGTATTTTGGTTTGCCCGGAAATCCCGTCTCGACTGTGGTGAATTGCCGCTTTTATGTACATTACGCTCTCGGTGTGATGCAACAAAAACCATTAGAAACTCCGATCAAGCTTCGGCTTGATCGAGACATCGAGAAGCCAGAGGGACTTGCGGTATTTTTAAAAGCTCAGTGTCTTCGTGGTAAAGGTGGTGCCATGGTCCGTGCACTCGAGGGTCAAGAATCATTTCAGACTCAACCATTACTGGAAATGAACGGGTGGATTGTATTGAGCGAGCATCTAGGTTCGATGCAGGCTGGAGACATGGTTAACTTTTATCCGGCCAACCCGCGTGGACTACCCGATATATTTTGACGGATATAACGCTTTGTGCCATTCTTCGACGCAAATAATTAGTCGACGTTGACCTAGGCGGGCCATAGTGGAAAAAATTCTGACAGATCGGTTTGGGAGAAGTTTCCCTTACCTTCGGTTGTCGATCACGGACGTTTGCAACTTTAAGTGCACCTACTGCCTTCCCGATGGATATCAAGGGGAAGCTGACGGTTTTTTGGGGGTCGACGAAATCCGTCGCCTGATTGCCGGTTTTGCTGAGCTCGGTACACGGAAAGTCCGTTTGACCGGCGGCGAGCCAACGCTTCGTAAGGATTTTCTCGATATCGCTCGCGTCGTATCTCAAACCCCTGGGATCGAAACGGTCGCGATGACCACCAACGGTTACAAATTACCTGAGCGCGCTCAAAGTTTTTTTGATGCGGGCGTGAAGGCAATCAATGTGTCAATTGATGGTCTGACCCCCGAACGCTTTGAACTGATCACTGGAAAGAATCGGTTTGAGGAAGTCATGGAAGGCCTGAAGCTCTGCCAAGACATTGGATTTTCGCCAGTGAAAGTCAATGCGGTGTTACTGAAAGACTTGAATCACTCCGAGCTTGACGCCTTCATTCAATGGGCATCAGAAGGGGTTAACTTACGCTTTATCGAATTGATGGAGACCGGAGAAAACCGTTCGTATTTTGAAAAACACCACTTGTCTGGCGATGTGTTGGTTGAGAAGCTGGAAAAGACTGGTTGGCTGGAAGCTCCGCGCGACGCATTGGGCGGTCCTGCGCGAGTTTGGAAACACACGGATCAAGTCGGCAGTGTCGGTTTGATTGCTCCGTACTCAAAAGATTTCTGCACAACCTGTAATCGGCTTCGGGTGTCGGCTAAAGGTGGATTACATCTCTGTCTGTTCGGCGATGGTGGACATGACCTCAGGCCACTATTGCAACGTGATTCAGACAAAGATGCGTTGAAAGAAACGATTTGCGAACTACTTGATCTCAAAGTGGCTGGGCACGGCTTGCATGAGCATAACACCGGCGCTACACCACATTTTGCATCTATAGGGGGTTAATTTGGCGGCTTGCGAGCTTATTTCGAACTTTTCGATGATCGATGTTGGTGGAAAACGTCATACCACGCGTCGTGCGGTTGCAGCAGGTACGATCCACTTAGGTCCGAATGCATTTGTGAAAGTTCGGGATAAGACCCTTCCGAAAGGAGACTGTTTCCCGATGGCAGAGATTGCGGGCGTCAGTGGTGCCAAACAATGCGCCAATCTGTTGCCAATGTGCCATCCACTGCCACTAGATCAAGTCTTGGTATCCTTCGAACTGAATCACGATCAACAATCTGTGAGAGTGTTTTGTGAGGCTGCGGCCCACGCTAAGACCGGTGTGGAAATGGAAGCGTTGGCGGGTGCCAATGCGGCATTGCTCTGTATTTGGGATCTCTGCAAGGGGACCGACCCAGTGCTTCGGATCAGTGATTTGGAACTGTTGACCAAAACTGGTGGCAAATCGGGTGTGTGGGTCAATCCTGACGCTGAGATTCCCGATTGGGTGAACGACCGTTTGCCATCAACAACACCGTTAGTCGATCGTAAAATTGCCGTGATTGTGATGAGTGATCGCGCTTCGGAAGGAACTTATGATGATGAATCCGGTCAATATTTGGTGAACGCGTTGACTGATCAAGGCGCGGAAGTCTGCGCCTATACGGTGATTCCAGACGATTTTGCTCTGATACAGACGACCATCACCGAGATCTCTGAAACTCATGATCCGCATGTCATTCTCTGTACCGGTGGGACAGGGCCTGGTCCACGTGATGTGACACCACTGGCGATCGCTGAACACTTGAATCCAGAGTTGCCGGGTCTTGGTGAATGGTTGCGCTCAGAGAGTGCGGTGTATACCAAGACTGCATGGCTATCACGGATGGGTGGCGGATTAATTGGGCGTGCGCTCGTGATCACCTTGCCCGGTAGCTTACAGGCGGTGAAGGAGTGCTTCGGTATCTTTATCGAAGGCCTACCAAAAGCCATCATGATGATTGAAAAACAAGGCCGGAAAGGGCGCCTGTGACACAGATTCATGTGCACTGTCTCGGCGTGTTTCGAGAGATCGGTGATGGCTTTGATGTCGATGTACCGTCAAATTCGGTGGATGCGATTCGTGGTGCTGTTGCTGAGCATCTGCTGCGCTTGGGCCGCGCTGACCTGAACGATGTGTTGAAGCGTTCCGTCTTTGCTGAGGGCGATGAGCTGCTCAAAGACCATATGGTCGTTGAAAGCTCTGCCGTCAGTGTATTACCTCCGGTGGCAGGAGGGTAGAGTGAAGCTCTTCATTGAGAATCGTGGCACACACTGGCACTGTGGGCTGTTGGATGGGCCTTGCCAAACTCAGGATCTCGACGCCTTGGTGTCCGATCCAGCGCATGGAGCAATTGCGCAATTTTTCGGAGTCGTGAGAAACCACAATGAGGGTCTTGAAGCCTCGGCGGTCGATTATGACGTGCATCCAGAACTTGCACTTAAGGCCATGTCAGAGCTTTGTGCTGACATCTGCTCGGAATATCCGGTCCGGTTGTTGCTGATTCACTCGCGAGGGCTTGTGCGTGTGGGCGAGGCGAGTGTTGTGATTGCGGCAAGTAGTGCGCATCGCAAAGATGCCCTCAGTGCCGTGTCTGATACGATTGATCAACTGAAAGTTCGAGTTCCAATTTGGAAAAAAGAGATCGGTCCAGACGACGAGCAACGCTGGCTCGACGGGTATTCGTTAAGAAAAGACTAGTAGGTGATTGCATGGACGCAGTGTCATTTGTTATTGATTC
>Ga0209653_1002142_pt1 | contig 14736 bp, 24 predicted proteins | sample SaaInl6LU_22_DNA_FD_184644 | JGI IMG/M metagenome (GOLD analysis project Ga0209653, IMG submission 184644) | Marine microbial communities from expanding oxygen minimum zones in the Saanich Inlet - ESP_116LU_22_DNA (SPAdes) (version 2) | ecosystem: Environmental > Aquatic > Marine > Intertidal... | reverse complement strand
TGCGTTCTTGGAAGTAAGCTTAAAATACATTTTTTATACCTTTATTAATAGCATAGTTTATGGGAAAGAGCAATATGAAAATTATACGGGTGAAAAGTCTTCATAAAGCGGTTCTAACATTTTGGGCGCACGAGAGGTCTTCCCATCCATCCAAAAAGTTTTATGATCGTACCAGTGACACTGCATGTTAGCACGCCACAGTGCATTGATACGGAGTACAGCCTGATTATACTGATCATGATATGGTGCAGAGAATAGATCTAAGCGTTGAGCGGCATCATCCATCCACTCATGTGCTTTCCACGGATTCCAGCGAGCAATATTCTCAGCTTCACGAATGGTACGCATGACGCTCCAATCGTTATAACCAGTGATAGTTCCAAATTGTACAGGTTTGGCTTTAGCCATTAGCAACTCCAATATTATTAAGATGATTATAGTGGTCAACAATGTCTACAATATATCGAGCAGCAAAGAACTCGCCGTGAGTTTCATAGAGTTCTTTATATTCTTGCATTGTATCAGGAGAATGTTGGGTGAGAAATGTTTTTGCCTCAGAAAGAGAAGGTCGTTTGTGCATAATTGTCCTTTAATTAATTATTTTATATATATTAGTATATTTTTAGGCTGTAAGCAACCTAAATGAGTCTTGAGCGAGTTTTTTATTGCCAAACAATTTAAAATTATGTAGAGTGTAATCATGTATGTAGATGAAAAACAACTAAAATTTGAAATGAAAGAAATACATTCACAGATTCATGAGCTTGCTAATGATCTTGGTGGTGATATTCGTTATTTACACCAAGAGATATCTGAGCTGCGTGAAACTATTGAAATATTACAACAAGAGCTAAGAACTCTAAGAGAGATAACTCATGTCGCATAAGCTTGTCGGGTTTGCTCATTCATCAAACTCAACAAATACACAATACATCAAAGATCAGCTTTCGGCAATCGCAAATGAGCTTGAAGGACTGGCAACAGAGTTTGCTGATGAAACTGATTCTAGACTTGCTAGGTACTGTGAAAAACCTGATCGACTTCCTTGTTTGATGTTATTTAAGAATAACACTCATAAAACTCATATTCACGCGAAAATGACTGAGACTCGCGCTATCAACTGGACACGAGAAAAAATAGGCTAATGCCTAAAGCTATTGCGTGTATTCCCCATAAAAATCGTATAGAAACTCATCGTGTAGACTATCTTAAGTCTATATCTAGTGCGATGGACTATCCTTTTCAATCAGAAGACAGTAGAGAGCCTGCTGAGGTTGTCACACATTTAACTGAAAAGTGCAGATCTTTTACAGGTCTAAAGTATTGGCATTTTACAGACTGTTGTACTGATGCTTTACAGCTTGCTTTTCATAGATTTTGTCATAGAGGTGATACTGTTATTATTCCTGCTTATGGTTGGCGAGCTATCAAAAATGCTCCTGAACTAATGGGAATGAATATAGTTTACTGTGATATTGATGAAACTGGTAATATAGATCCTAATGAGATGATTCGACTAATTCATTTGCACAAACCAAGAGCTATTCTAGTAGTTCATAATTTTGGGACTATAGTTGATTGTTCTCAGTTTACAGATGCGTGTGCTCAATATAATGTAGCAATTATTGAAGATGCAGCACCGTCATTTGTAATGAATGAGCCTTATGACTATACACTAGGCTCATACTCAGATGCTGTATGCTTTTCTTTTGATTTTACTAAGAGTCCTGGTACTCTAGGATCTGGTGGAGCTATAGCTACTAATGATGAACTCACCCATCAGTATCTACAGAGTATCTGTTCACACAACTCGATTGAAAGATATGTGGGTACTAAAACATATCTAGATAATACCTCAGCAGCGGTATTACTCAAAGATATAGAATTAATTGAGCAAAATCAGTATAGACAGCGTAAAGTCGAAATTGCTACTTGGTATTTTAACAATCTTCCTTATAAAACTCTAAGTGGAAAAAATTATATCTTTCATCGATTTATTATTTTACCTTTTAGAGATGAAAAACAAAATCTAATTCAGAAATTAAAGTCACAAAAAATACTAGCTAAACCTGTATATGCAGCTAATACAGATACTTGTTATAGGGCAAATGAGTTTGTTTTAAGAGCAATTGAGTTACCTTGTCATCAGTTTATTGATATTGAAGACTTAAAATCAAGGTTTGAAAAAATATTATGAAGATACTAATAACAGGAGGGCTTGGATTTATTGGATCACATCTGGTCTCAGAATTAGGACAGACTCATGACGTAGACATTCTAGATGGTTTTACAACTGAATATGTGGGTTTTAAATATATTCATCGTGGTAATAAAGGTTTAGAAGAGTGTAATTTAATAGAACAACAACATCGTATACAAGCCTTACGCTATAGACTTCAACTAATTAAAAATAAACATAGAACTATTCATCGTTGTAATTCTTTTGAGATGTTACCAGAAGATGAATATGACTTAATAATTAATTGTGGAGCTTTATCAGAAGCTATTCTTTCTCAACATTTTCCTGAGTTTACCTTTGAGTCAATCTATACAGGATTAGCTCAAATCAAAGAGTTTTACCAAAACACACCTGTTTTACATATAAGTAGTAGCATGGTTTATGGCACTTGGGAAGGACAAATTGACGAGCAGTACTCTTTAGGAGCTGTAGACCATTACGGGGATAGTAAAACAAAGGCAGAAACTCTCTGCGGAAAAGAAGATGTAATTTTGCGACCTATACATGTTTATGGTATGGGTGATGGTAAATTTTCTGTTTGGATGAATCTAGAAAGGCAACTCGCGGTGGGTAAACCTTTTATGCTTGAAGCTGCATCTTGCATTTATATAGACGACTTCGTTTTAGCAATTAAAAATATTTTAGACAACTGGAAACCTGGCATTTATAATATATCATATGACTTTATCAGAGAGATAGACCCAATTAAGGCTGTTTATCCAAAAGACTTTGATTATCAGATAAAACTGGGACCAACTGGTAAACCAAGAGGTAGCTTAGATTCTTCTAAGCTATTAAATACTTTTGGAATTACATTTAAACATAAGGATTATGAGTCAACTATAAATGACTACTACAGAAAATATGAAGATTTTTGTCAAGAATAACGACGTAGGTAAAGCTTTACGTATCATGAAAAAGAAGATGTTAGAAGAGGGTATCACAAAAGAACTTCGCGATCGTAGGCATTTTGTTTCAGATAGTGAAAGAAAACGACTTGCAGCTAAAGCTGGAAAGAAACGTTGGCTTAAAAAACGTGCACAGCTAGAACAAAAGTTTGTACGCGAAGAGCGTAATCAATTCAGAAAAAATAAGCAGCGTAAAAATGTTCAAAGATCAAATCAAGGTTCAAATCAATCCAGAAACTCACAACGCACATCTGGCTATAAGGGTCAGCGACAACCACGTTCATAACTTTCCATTTGAACTAGTAGACTTAATATATATAGTATCTCTTGAATCAAAAAAGTGGTCTGGATATATAAATGGAAAAGAGTGGACTGTTCAAAAACTAACAAATCATGTCAAAATATATGATGAAAACTATGAGTTTCACTATAGACTAGGCGCAAAAGATATGGCTATGATTAGAAGACAGCTTGCAGCAGAAATAGAAAAACACAAGTTGCATATTACTAAATAATTATTGTAATATTCTATATAAAATAAATATGGAGTATTCAATGAAAGCATATAAAGGCACATTTAAGAAAAAGAACGGTGAGTCTCGTGATATGGTTTTTGCAAGACTGTATGACTTACCACAAAAGTTCCTTGACGAACGAGTACAAGGGGCAGGTTCTGAGCAACAGTATCCAGAGGGTATGGAACTCGTTTGGGATCTAGAAGCTGATAACTTTAGAGTATTTAACTGGAAGTCAGCTGAAACAGACCCAAAGGAGTTTGATGTTGACGAAAGTCTCTTTACATGAGCAGTTTATCTTAGTTCAAACAGATGATATTAGTTTAGAAGATATAAGAAAAGGATTAGTTACTGTAATGTACTATGTTGTAGAAATACACGATACAGAAAATGATAAAGTTGGAGTATTAACAGATTCAGAAACTGGAGAAATCTCAAAGTTCTCAACCTTTTCTCAAGCTAAAGTTCAATCTGTGCTTTTAAAAGAAAACTTAACTGATAATATGTATACAAAAATTGTAACATTTGAAGATACTGGTAATGACTGAAATACAAGATTTTGAATTTTGGTTTAATCAAACGCATGAACACGGAGATGTTCATGATTATGGCATAGATTATTGTCACAATAAAATTATAAAACAAATTATATTTAATCTTCAGCTTCCTAAAGGTAAGATTGTAATGTTAGGAAGCCATAGATGTGTTGGTTTAGATATTTTATGTCATAAATATGGAAATGACAGAGTCATAGGATTTGACCTATATAACCCTACTAACCATCCTTGCGTAAAAACTGGTAATATAATAAATTTAACAGAACAAATTAATGGTGCCTTAATAATAAACGACCTAGGAAGTTTTAAATTAACCCCTAAATCAAAAATTTATGCCCAAGAATGGGCATCTAAAAATACTGTTAAAGGTGGGTATGTACTATGTACTACCAATAATAACAGTGCAAACTACGATATCGAAGGTCATATGAAAGATCAAGGATTTGAACTTGTAAGGTTATATAATTTTTTGACTGAAGGTATTGAGAAATGGGTGTTAGACGCATACTGTTTATATAAAAAATTATAGTACCTCGTCTGAGGAAAAGTAAAATAAGCGGGCTGGACGCGGGGGCAGTACCCGCCGCCTCCACCATAAACACATCTACTGGATGTTTTTATTATGGGGGCGAACTAGGATCGACAGACGTAATAAAAACTTAACCGAGAGGTAGGTGCGCAAGCGACCTTAACCGCAAGACTTAAACAACTGCAAACGACAATTACGTTTCGCATGAAGGTTATGCTTTAGCAGCATAATTATTCGGGGTATGGTTCCACCTAGCAACAGAACGGACCACTCGGTTGCAAGTTATCGTTTGCTCTAAATGGAGCAAAAAATGATTAAAATATGTAAAACCTGCAAAAAAGAATTAACAATAGATAATTTTTATAAATCAGGCAAAAATAATGATGGAAGTATTTATTATAAACCTAGTTGTAAATCTTGCTATAACAAAAATTATACTTACAAAAAACGTGATAATATAATTAAATTAGCAAAAGAACTATTTGGGTATTATAAGTGTTCTATTTGTGGTTATGATAAATGCATAAGAGCATTACACTTTCATCACATAGATAAAAGTACTAAAGACTATCAAATATCAAATATGTATAGTTTTTCAGATGAAAAAATTATACAAGAGATGAAAAAATGTATTATAGTGTGCGCTAATTGCCACGCTGAGTTACACGAATAGTCTCACGGGGCGGCCACTGCCTAGCAACAGAAGTGTGGCATTTTTATAGAGGATTTAATGAAAACTTATATATTAGGCAATGGCGGATTTGCACAAGAGATATTCGCACAAATTATTATCCCACACGCATACGACTTTGGAGGCTTTATCATTTTAAAGAATGATGAGGCTTTTTTAATTGATGATGACGGTATCAATGCTTTTACTTATCCAGAAGAAGCTAAGTTTATTTTGGGCACCGGTAACAAACAATGGCGTAGAACTTTCTTACATCACTTCCTATTAAAATACCCACAATCTATTAAACATTTTCCTAATGTAGAAGCTAAATCAGCTTTTATAGCGTCAACAGCTAAACTAGGTATTGGAAATGTTTTCTGTGAATTTTCACTTTTAAATGCAACAGCTGAGATAGGTGATTTTAATATGTTTAATCCTTACTCATCTGTATTTCATGATACAATTATTGGTGATAATAATGTATTATCTCCCTATTCAGGAATTATGGGTTATTGTGAACTAGGAGATGAGAACTTTTTAGGAGTGGGTACACACATTACACCTAAGTTAGAGCTTGGGAATGAGAACACTCTATCAGCGGGAGAAACTCTTTTTGACGATATGCTCAACCGCCAATTTTTTCAGTCAGGAATTATAACGGAGAAAGACTAATGGATATGTTAGAAGTAAATACACACAGAAATGTGACAGAAAAATTAAAGCAAAAAGTAATAGACGGAATGGCTGACGGTGCATCTGATATGCATAGACACTATCCTACACTTATGACAGTGGGTAGTAGGTGTATGACTATACTAGAACTTGGGGTAAGAGATATTAAATCTACCTGGGGTTTATTAGCAGGACTGTCGCAAGAATCTTTTGGAACAGCTATCTTAAAAAGTCCTCACGAATTAGAGTTTATGTCTCATAGAAAACTAATTTCTGTTGATATTGAAGATCCAGCTATTCATGGTGCTGATATCCAAGAAGTTTATGACTTAGCAGAAGAAAATAATGTACATTTTGAATTTCATAAATCAGACACATTAACACTAGAACTTGAAGATGACAGTTTTGATGCAATTTTCTTTGATACTGATCATACTTATGAGCAATTAAGTGCAGAACTTAAGAAGTGGGGACCAAAAGCTAGAACTTGGATGATGTTTCATGATATTGCTAGATTTGGTAAGGTTTTAATACCTGCTATTAACGAGTTTCTGGCTGATAATCCTGATTGGATCATTATTCCAAATATGTCTACTAACGAGTGTATGGGATTCTTAACTATTGCTCGTACTAGCTCACAACAATGGGAAACTCTATCAGGAAATAAATTCTCAGATATATGTGGTAAGCCTCTATGATCATTTTATTTAGAAGTTGTGAAGCGAATCTGTCACCAGGATCTTTAGGAGACGGATTTGAACGTAAACCGCGTTGGAATGGTAAATTTAAAGAAGAAATTCTTCGTAAATGTTATTTATCTCTTCAACGAGGATTAGACGAACGAGATCTTATAGTTATTATAAATGATAGAACAACTCCCGAAACTTTAGATTGGATGAAGCAAAATACAAAAGCGCAATTTAGAGTTCAAGATATTACATCGTTAGATGAGGCAAGAAAAACACACCCATACCCTAAATACCATCCTGTAACTGCTAATTCATGTACAGACTTAATGGAATATATTATTGGTTTATGTCAACAAAATCCAGACGAACTAATCTATGTGTGTGAAGATGATTATTTACACGTAGAACACGCTATTCCTGCAATGAAAGAGTTATTTAAAACAGAGTATCAAGGTTTTTATGCTCCTTATGATTATCCTGATAGATATACACTTGATGTAGACAGACAATGCGAATTACATATTTGGCAATATGGACACTTAAGATCAATACCTAGTGCTACGCTTACTATGGCAGCTAAAGGCTCAACATGGTTAAAATATACATTTGAGCTTTTACGTGGAGGTGTTTTTGCTGATGATTCTTGGACTTGGAAAGCTTTTAAACAGACTGGAGCACTTTGCCCTGTGCCTGGACATGCTACACATTTACAAGATGGGTGTATTACTCCTTTTGTAAATTGGGAGACTATCTATGACAATATATCCACATCTTAAAGATTTTAACACTCCAGAAGGTCATTGGCTAGATAGAAACGACTTCAGACCTTTAATACAGGACATCTATGCTAAATATAAGGTTAAAACAATACTTGAAATTGGATTTAATATAGGCTATTCAGCATCTATGTGGTTAGAGTTTGACCCTGATCAAAAGTCTCACATTACGTCAGTAGATATAGGAATACATAAAGACACCGTGCCAGCATCTGAAGCAGTAAAATCCTTGTACCCAGATAGATTTTCGTTTATACTAGAGGACAGTAAAAAAGTATACAATAAAGTCAAGAATCAATTATTTGATATGATTTTTATTGATGGTGACCACTCAGGTCCTGGTATTTACAATGACTTACAGCTTGCCCTAAGACTAGGAATTCCCTTAATACTAGTAGATGATTGGGAAGAAAATACGAGTCCTTCCTATCCTATTAAAGGTGTTTGTGATGACTTAGTAAAAGAAAACAAATTACAACTACTCAGGGCATATAACCTTGAAACACTAGACACAAAAGTAGCACTCTATAAAAATGCAACCATTCATTCTGAGAAAAACACTCTTAAAAGACAACTTTCATTCTTATCTCCAAAAAGCTGGTGAAACTAATCAATTCTCTAACTACGGCTGGGCAGTTCAAGAACTTGAGAGTCGAGCTAGAGATATGCTTAAAATTGATGATTCAAAGGCTGTTATAGCAACTTCTAGCGGAACAAGCGCTTTACACGCTATGCTTTGGGCTATTCAAAGACAAGATGGAGCACAAAGAATAGGAACACAAGACTTTACCTTTCCGTCAAACTCTTTAGGACCAGCTGAAGGACCTATTGTTACCGATATGCGTTCTGATTTTAATTTAAATCTTGATGATGAGTTTATTCAGATGAGTAAAATTATAATAGTCACTAATATATTCGGACATCTTCAAGACTTTAATTATATTTCACAATATAACTTTCCATATATAATTTTCGATAATGCTGCAACTCCTTATAGTTTTTGGGAAGGTACAAACAGCTGTAATCTAGGAACAGGATCTTATATTTCTCTTCATCATACTAAACCTATTGGATTCGGAGAAGGTGGTTTAGCTATCATTGATAAAGAGTATGAAGAACAAACACGTATAGCTTGCAATTTTGGACTAGTTGACGGAAAATTTAATGAACGTAGTGGTAACTATAAAATGAGCGAGATAAGCGCCGCCGCTATTCTTCAATGGTGGGATCAATTTGAAATTGAAGAGTTAAAAGAAAAATACTTAGATAACTATTATAAGGTATTATACGAACTAAAGGAAGAAGAAGGTATAGCTTGGCAACACTATGGCGATGAAGAAAACTTTTTTCCTTCTTGTCTACCATACATCCACCAAACTTCTATTAGACCTGAAGATAATACAACTAACTATGAAACTAGAAAGTACTATAGTCCGTTACGTGATTTTAATATATCAAGTCAATTATTTGATAGAATACTGTGCTATTCTCTTACTGAAGGAGTTGAATCATGTCTAAAAAAGTAGCAGTTGTAACTGGCTATGCTGGATTTATAGGTTCAACTTTTACTCGTCGTCTTTTAGAAGAAGGATGGTATGTTTATTGCATAGATAAGTTTTCTTATGTATCAGATATGATTCAAGCTGATAGAAATCATCATGAGTATCATCAAAGAATGCAGTGGATACAAGCTGATATTTGTGAAATAGACTGGCTTCCAGAGTGTGACGTTATTTTTAATCTTGCTGCTGAGAGTGATGTAGATATCAGTAATCAAGACTCATCTAAGTTTATACAAACAAATATAGATGGTGTAAGAAATCTTTTAAATCTAATTAATAGCAGAATTCTAATTCGTGCTGATAAACCGCTATTTTTTCAAGTATCTACTGATGAAGTATATGGAGATATTCTTGGTGGTTCTTTTGATGAGTCTGCACAACTTAACCCTTCTAATCCATACTCGGCCTCAAAAGCTGCTGCTGATCTACTAGTACAAAGCTGGGCTAGAACTTACGGTTTAGAATATATTATAGCACGACCATCAAACAACTATGGGCCTCATCAATATCCAGAAAAATTAATACCTCTTGCTGTTAAGAGATTAGGTAGAGGTAAAAAAATAAAACTTCATAATAACGGTAATCCTATCAGAACTTGGACACACGTTGAAGATACTGCTAATGCACTCATCACCTTATATGAAAAAGCTGAGAGAAACCGTATCTATAACATATCTTCTGAATTTGAACAAAACAACTATGAAACTGTTAGTAAGATCGTAAACTGTTATTTTTTAGGTAGTATTAAAAGAAAAGTACCAGATTTTGAAGAGCATTTAGATATGAAATATTCAAGACCAGGTCAAGACTTAAGGTATGCTATTAGTTGCGAGCCTTTAAGAGCATTAGGGTGGGAACCTCAAAAACATTTTGATGAAGAGCTGCCTAAATTAGTAAAACAATATAAAGAAAGTTGGAAGTGGTAATGAAAGTATTTATTACAGGAATAAGTGGTCTACTAGGTAGCACTATGGCTAAGCACTTAATCAATAATGGTCACGAAGTTATTGGTATAGATAATATGATAGGGGGAGTTGATGGTAATGTTCCTGAGCTTGCTACCTATATAAAAGGCGATATTTTAGACACAGAACTAATGAAAGAGTCTATGAAAGGATGTGAAGTAGTATTTCATACAGCTTCATTACCTTATGAAGGGTTAAGCGTATTCTCACCAACTATTACTGCAACTAGTATTGTTTCAGGAACTCTTTCAACAGCCGTAGCAGCTATTCATAATAAAGTAAGATTATTTATCAATTGTAGTTCAATGGCTCGTTATGGTCATGGAGAACCACCATTTACAGAAGACATGCCTTGTAATCCTGTAGATCCTTATGGATTAGCTAAAGTACAGGCAGAACAACATCTCAAAATTTTAAATGATATTCACGGATTAAACTATCTTACAGTTGTGCCTCATAATGTAATCGGAGTAGGACAACGTTATTTTGACCCTTTCAGAAACGTAGTTGGAATAATGATTAGTCGTACTCTACAAAAAAAACCTATTATAGTATATGGAGACGGAGAACAGAAACGATCATTCTCTAATGTGTATGACTGTATTAAAGCTGTTTACCAGATGATGATTAGTGATAGAACAGATTTAACTGGTAAAGTATATAACATCGGGCCTGACCACAATGAAATGTCAATCAAAGATTTAGCTTATAAAGTAGGACATCACTGTTCGGTGTACCCAAACCTACAACATTTTCCTGATAGACCGGCTGAGGTTAAAAATGCTTATTGCTCTAGTCAAAAAGTTAGAGATGAATGGAACTATAATGCGACTATTACTGTAGATCAAACTATCAAAGAAATGGTAGATTGGATTAGACCCCAAATTAGAGAATTTGAATACCATTTACCTCTTGAGTTTATTACAGAAAAAACTCCAAAAACCTGGACTGAAAGGCTGATTTAATGCTTGATTCTACTGAATGGGTTAAACTTAGATGTTTTGAATATGAGCTACAAAAACTAGAAATAAAAAACAAAGAACCTATCATCAGAGCCTGGCTTGAAGAAGAAATTGAAAAGTTAAAAGAAAAAGAGAAAAATGATACTTAAAGCTACTCAACAAGTAAAACAATGGTATTTAAGAGAAGAACTACCTCAAATTGGAAAAAGAGATTTAGAATCTATAAATTACAAAATAAGAACAGTAAATTTTAATGCAATAGTACCGACACAAAAAGAACGAATTCGTACAAACTTCTTAAAACAGCTTGAACGTTTTAATAATAAAACAATAGAACCAATCGTAGTTGATAAATATTACCGCATAGTAAACGGGCATCATAGATATAGTGTATACGAGGTTAAAGGGATTAACTGGGTAAAAGTTGCTTATATAAATAAAACTTTAGAGGAGCTGATGGAACAACATGGCTGTTAAAATAATAGTTCCTTATGTTTACGAAGAAGAAATAAAAGAACACAAAAACACATTTTGGATGCTTGATACGCACTACGAAAGAGATGTAGCAGGGATAGGATCTGATCTTATGTTTCAAAAGATATGGAAACAGTTCCCAGAGCACGATATTTTTATCCTACATGCAGATATGACTCCCCATCACGACGGATGGTTTGAGGAGGTTTTACAATATGTCGAAAAATACCCAGAAGCAGGAATGTTTGGTTGCTTACTTTTGTACCCCGCAAGAAATGACAAAGGCGAGTATTATGTACAATGTGCAGGGGGACGATTTACAAATGAAAGACCAGATCATTTCGGAAGCGGTCTCGTTCTTGAAAACAGGTCAAAGTTCAAAGAAGAGCTGGAAGTCGATAGAGGTCAATACGAAAAAGTTAGGGAAGTTGCCTGGACAACGTTTGGAGGATGTTATATCCGAAGATCATTTATTGACAAGGTTGGGGATTTCGACACAAACTATGAATGGACTTACAACAGAGATGTCGATTACTGCCTTCGAGGAAGAGAGGCCGGTGAACGTATTTATCAAATTCCAGTCAGACTCTTTCATCACGAATCAAGAGATAATAAACGATTAAAAGATGAAAGTAAGATAAAAATGGAAATGAGAAACCTCGCTAGACTCCAGACGAAATGGGCAAACACAAAATTTTATAAAACGCTGGACATAGAGATAAAAAATGGATAAAGTATTTATAACAAAAGATGATTTAGCAAAATCAATCAATTCTCAGAGAAAAAGAGCAGGACCTTTTATAACAGCCTTAGTTTTATTTTGGTTGTTTGTAAGTTGCATCCTATTCTTCATACCAAGTATTATATTTGGTTTGTTACTATTAATTATTTACATACCATTTTATTTTATAGATGCTTACATACTTGAAAGGAAAAATAATGGCTGAGTTTGGCAGCAAAATTACAAAAACATTCTGCGAAGAGGCTTTAAATCTAGCAGATAATGAAAGAGGCAAGCCTACAGATCGTGAAAGAAATAGGATATTTGGATTATCTACACCACGAAACAGAATTCTAATAAATAATCTTTGTTCAAAAGAAAATATCAATTTTCTTGAAATTGGAGTTTATAAAGGAGCTACTTTAATATCGGCTCTTATTGATAACCCTAATGTCAAAGCTGTTGCAGTAGAACACTTCTTATATGATGATAGAGAATCACCGAAACAAGCTCCAGAAGGGTATATCTGGGATAATATGAAGTCTCAATTATATGATAATATTAATATTTATCGTAATGAAAAAGATAGATTAAACTCAGATAATATTACTTTTATAGAAAAACCTTTTGAAGAGGTAGACTGGTCAAAACAACCAAAATTTGATGTTGTTCATTTTGATGTAGCCCCAATTACTCCTAATACTTATGAAGATTTTTTTAATCTTGTAGTCCCAGCTTTATCTGCAGATAGTGTTGTAGTATTTACTCAGCAATCTAATCCTGCATATGCTGAACTTCTTAATAAAGCAATTCTTAAACATTCTGATAAAGTTTCAGAAGAATTTAAAGAATACAGAATATCAAATAGTATGAGTGATTCTTTTAAATTTTTTAGCGGTATTGCAATGGTCGGATTTAAAAAGAAAACTGCAACCGCCGCAAAACCTGTTAGTAAGCCAAGTACTCCTGTAGCTAACGTGAAAACTACTTCTACAACGGTAAAGAAATGATAAAAAAGAGTGCAATAAGCTTAATAAGCTATGATGCTAATAGATTTTTAGCGAAAAGTATAGAAAGATACTATAACTATGTTGATGAAATTGTTCTTGGTATAGACAAAGACAGAATTACTTGGAGTGGTAACGAGTTTAACATAGATGAAGATGCTTTATGGAGCGAACTTTCGCAAATAGACGGTGACTCTAAGATAACAATTATTGAAGAAGATTTTCACCAGTCAGAGGTTGCAATAGAAAATGATAATTATGAGAGAAACTTCTTAAAAGGAGAGTGTACTCATGATTGGATCTTTAGCTTTGATGCTGATGAAATGTTAGTTAATGCTAAAGAATTCTTTTATAACTTTTGTCCTATAGTTGAAAATTATAGACACCAAAAAGATATTTGCATGACTTGGGCAACTCCTTATAAAGTTGTAACTGATGGTGAAGAATCTGTAACACTAGTAATTGCTAATGAAGATGGTTCTCCTTTCTTTGGAGAAAATCAGGGAGTTATTACTTCAAAAGATAGTACTTTTACCTACGCTAGATGGACAGATAAATCAGGAGCAGGAGATAACCGTATAATGTCTCCGCTAATTGCTCTGCATTGGAGTCTGTGTAGACCTTCTAACGAGTTACATGAAAAAATACATAATATAGGACATTCAGATATTGTTGAAGAAGATCCTTTTTATAAAATTTGGTCTCAAGTAGATATGACAAATTATGATCAACTACGTAACTTTAAGACTTCAGGTCTTGGAGGAGCCCAATGGCCAAAGTTAGAACCTATTCCTTCTAATAATGTAGAAGATTATATTAAACAATACACAGGGAGAGCATACTAATGATAGTAGAGTTTGTTGGTAAATTTTATGATAATCATTCACTGACTATCATTAATCGTAACATTGCTGTTAGATTAGCGGAAAAGTTTGATGTGTATATTACTCCTTTAGATCAATATGATCCTCAATTTGGTTTATACAGTGGAATTGTTTCAGACTTAAAAAAATTAGAGCAAAAAGATCTCGGAGAACAGGTTCCTGATATTCAAATTCGACACTGCTATCCGCCAATATGGAATTGGCCTACACACGAAAAAACAAAGGTAATATATATTCAACCTTGGGAATATCCTAAAGCACCTTTTGAATGGCAGTATAAGTTTGAAACCTTTGCTGATGCATTGATAGTACCTAGTAACTATTGTAAACAGGTATTTACAAAAGGTGGTTTAAGACCTGAAAACTGTTTTGTAATTCCTAACGGTTTTAATGATATGCACTTTAATAAGGACAAACATATAGAAGCTAGATTCGGTATTGACCCTAACAGATTTAATTTTGTATATGTTGGTAACTCTCAATGGAGAAAAGGTTTAGATCTACTGATTAATATATGGCATAAAGCCTTTAAAAAATACGATAAGTGTACTCTAATTATTAAAGATAATTCTTCAATATACGGTAAAAATAATGTTCTTAATG
>Ga0209653_1002141_pt1 | contig 14741 bp, 13 predicted proteins | sample SaaInl6LU_22_DNA_FD_184644 | JGI IMG/M metagenome (GOLD analysis project Ga0209653, IMG submission 184644) | Marine microbial communities from expanding oxygen minimum zones in the Saanich Inlet - ESP_116LU_22_DNA (SPAdes) (version 2) | ecosystem: Environmental > Aquatic > Marine > Intertidal... | reverse complement strand
CACATGTACTTGATGGAGATTCAGTGCTTTATGAAAGTGGTGATGAAACAGGGTATTATGTGAATCCCCAAACCGGACTTCCTCCGAACCTTCAAGAGGCATTTTTGCAATGTGGAGTGGGAGATAGTGTTCAGATCAAAATGTCTTATGCTGAATATGCGAGTTTGACAGGAATGCCAATGACGGAAAATGACAGTACTTCAGAAGTAGTTTGGAATCTAAAGGTTAGAGAGATTGAAGAAGAATCCGTTGTTGTTGAGAGAATTACCTCAGAACAGTTATCCGCTGAAAAAGAGGTCATCAGTGAATATCTCGTTAACAATAATTTAGAGGCTGAAGAAACTGAAGAAGGTATTTCAATTGTAACTTCGCGAGAAGGAAATGGAGACTATCCACAGCAAGGAGACGTTGTACAAGTAAATTATACGCTTCGTCTTTTGGACGGTACAGTTATAGATACGAGCTATGAGGATGTAGCTCAAGAGAATGATGTCTTTAATCCTCAAAGAAATTATGCTCCATTTGAAATCACCGTTGGTGGTGGAGGGGTAATTGAAGGATGGCAAATTGGAATCCCTAAGATCGATAAGGGAGGAAAAGCGACACTCTTCATTCCTTCTATATATGGATATGGAGCAAGAAGTGGAGGCCCAATTCCTGCAAATTCAATTTTAATGTTTGACGTTGAAGTAGTAGATTTCTAGATAAATGAAGAGAATTAAATTTTTGTTGATGTTGGTGTTTTCAGTTTCAGCTTTAAGCTGTACAACTGAAAATATATTTGATGAAAATGAGCAGTTGGCCATCGACAGACAATTGATCCTCGATTATATTGCGGAGAATAATATCAATGTCGTTCAAATAGAAAATACAGGCATTTATTATTCAATTTCACAACAAGGATCAGGACCTACTGCTGAATTTGCGAGTTCTGTTTTCACTGATTACAGAGGATATTTGTTAGATAGCACGGAATTCGATTCTTCAGCAGAAAGAGGAGTATTCAGCTTTGTAATAGGCGCTGGCGCTGTTATTCAAGGTTGGGAACGTGGATTTCAAGAGTTTAACAAGGGGACTAGTGCAACGCTCTTTGTTCCCTCCAAGTTTGGCTATGCATCAAGAAGACAAGGGACAATTCCTCCAAATTCTGTTCTGATCTTCGATGTTGATGTGAGAGATATTAGATAAAGCTCGTAATGAAGGTTTGCTTCACAACTAATAATTCACATAAACTTCAAGAAGTAAAAGAAATAGTAGGGGATAGTATTGAGTTACTATCCCTTTCTGATATCGGTTTTACCGGAGAAATACCTGAAACGCATGAAACCCTTGAGGAAAACTCTCTGGAAAAGGCTCAATACATTTTTAACAGGTTTAACATTCCAGTTTTTTCTGATGATTCAGGACTTGAAGTGAAGTCATTAGGTATGAAGCCGGGGGTTCATACGGCCCATTATAGTGGCAGTAGAGATGCTGTCGATAATATGACTAAAGTTCTTTCTGAAATTCAAGGTGAGAATGACAGAACAGCCCAGTTTAGGGCCGTCATGACTTATATTGACGGATCAGGAAATGCCCAACAATTTGAAGGCATTGTTGAAGGAAGTATTGCCTTAAAGATGAGCGGTGCCGAAGGATTTGGTTATGACCCAATCTTCATTCCTGAAGGTCATTCAAAAACCTTTGCTGACCTATCATCGGAGATCAAAAACCAGATCAGTCATAGAAAAAGAGCTTTGTCTAAGCTTGTAGGTTACCTACAGAACAATTCATAATATCCTTCTCTAAATTTGGATCATGAAGAAGCCATACATAATTGGTATCACGGGAGGAACTGGTTCAGGGAAAACGTTTTTTTTAAATTCATTAAAACAGCACTTCGATGCCAATTCAGTCACTTCTGTTTCTCAAGACGACTACTATTTACCAAAAGGAGAACAATTTGTCGATGAGAATGGACAACGCAATTATGATAGGCCTGAGTCAATAGATCATAAGCATTTCGCCAATGACTTAATTGCTTTAAGTGAAGGAAAGGAAATTCAGAAAGAAGAATATACATTCAATAATCCGAATAAAAAGCCAAGTCTGATCATTACAAAGCCTGCACCAGTCATCTTAGTGGAAGGGATCTTCATTTTTCATTATGCTCAAATCAATAAGTTGATGGATCTAAAGTTGTATATAGATGCTGATGATGAGATAACATTGGAGCGCAGGCTAAAGCGTGATAAAGAAGAAAGAGGCTATGATGCGGAAGATGTTTTGTATAAGTATAGAAATCATATCATGCCTTCGTTCAAGAAGTATATAGCACCCTATAAAGAATCAGCAGATTTGATCATACCAAATAATTCCAGCTTCGACCAAGCCTTAAATGTGATCAAGGCCCTGATACAAATGAAAATTTCATCATAAAGCTGTTTTTACCATCTCAATTGCTACATTTGTCACCGCGTGAGAAAAACCAATGGCCATATTAAACCATTCAAGCAAGGATTAGTGTTCTTGTTGGGCTTAATGGTAGCAGTTTTTGTCGTGACGCAAGAAGTACTTCCTGTACAATGTGAGACAATTGCAGAACAACAGGAACAGTTAGAAGCTGATCAGGAAAGTGAAGACCAAGAAGAAATTCACGCTTATACCTTTGATGCAGTTCTTCCAGCGGCAAGCATTTCAATTGAGCCATTTCAGGCCATATTATTAGCAGAGATCAATTTCGAATCTGATGAGAAAGAGTATCCAAGAAATGATATTCCTCTTTGTGATTCACCTTTTTACAAGACATTATTTCGGCAGATAATATCACCAAACGCCCCTTAGTTAGGTCCTGAATTTCGTTTTTGAGTGAATTTTCACTCTTCCATTATTACCCAAATTTTGCTAACAACATATTAATAGAAATGAAAAATAAGAATACCATTGTTTTTTTGACAGTAATAATTACTGCACTCTGTGTGTATTACTTGTCAATTACCTTCTTCTCTAGAGGTATTCAGGCAGATGCCATTGAATATGCTAAAGATGATGCTGGAATTATTGACCAGCAAAGGAAGCAAGCCTATCTAGATTCTATCTGGATGGAGCCTGTACTTAATTTACTAGGCGCAGAATTTACTTATAAAGACATCAAAGAGATCGAGTTAAATCTCGGTCTGGACTTGCAAGGTGGAATGCATGTAACCCTAGAGGTCTCTCCAGTAGAGATCATCAAAGGTCTTTCGGCAAATAGTCAAAATGCAAATTTCCAAAGAGCCATCGACCTTGCCTCTGAAAGGCACAAGACAAGTCAGGCACCTTACACCCAGTTATTCAGAACAGCTTGGGATGAAGTGAGTCCTGATGGGAAATTGAGTAGGGTTTTTGCTAATGCAGCCAACAGAGGTAGAATTAGCTTTGAGTCTACTAATGATGAGGTCATGGACCTAATCGAGGAAGAAGTTGATCTTGCAATCGATAGAGCCTTCCAGATCTTAAGAACAAGAGTTGACCGTTTCGGTACTTCGCAGCCTAATATTCAAAGACTTCAGGGAACTGGCAGAATTCAGATCGAGCTTCCAGGTGTAGATAATCCGGCCAGAGTTAGAAAACTACTTCAAGGAGTAGCTAAGCTAGAATTCTGGGAAGTGAATGAGGCAGGTGAGATCAATTCTACTCTAAATGCAATCAATGAGGAGCTTTTGAGAATTGAAAGAGAGCGAAAGAGCAATACTAATCTTAATACTGAGGTTACAGCTTCAGGTGATGATGCTGCTGAACCTTCTAACTCTTTAGAGGCACAGTTAGCTCAAGGTGCAGACAGTGCCGCTTCTGATTCTACAAGCCTTGAAGACAATGGTGTTTCAAGATTCTTCAGTCTTCAAAGAGCAGGTCCATATGCTGGCTTCTTCTACAATTTGGCAGATACTGCCGAGATCAATAGAGTTTTGAAGAATGAGAGAATTCAAAGAATTATTCCTCAGAATATAGAGTTCAAGTGGTTTGTTAAACCAGAAGTAGATACTGAGCTTCTTCAGATGATCGCTATCAAAGCTAACCGTGGTGAAGCTCCTTTAACAGGAGAGGTGATCACAGATGCACGTCAGTCATTAGACGAAAGAGCAAGACCTGCAGTTAGTATGCAGATGAATACAGTTGGCGCTAAGAAATGGAAGAACATGACTAGCACTAATATCAATAGAAGAATTGCTATTGTGTTAGATAACTATGTGTACTCTGCTCCAAACGTAAACCAAGAGATTCCTAATGGAAGCTCTATCATCATGGGTAACTTCACTATCGAAGAGGCTCAGGATCTAGCGAACATTCTTAAGGCAGGATCCCTTCCAGCACCAACAAGGATTGTTGAAGACGCAGTGATCGGACCAACCCTTGGTAAAGAAGCACAAAGACAAGGTGTAACTTCAATTGTTGCAGGTCTATTGATCGTAGTGGTATTTATGATGTTCTACTACGCTAAAGGTGGTATTGTAGCGAACGTTGCTTTGCTATTTAACATCTTCTTTATTCTTGGAATTTTAGCCAACCTGGGTGCGGCATTGACACTACCAGGGATCGCAGGTATTGTATTAACCATTGGTATGTCGATTGATGCCAACGTGCTGATCTTTGAAAGAATCAGAGAAGAACTTAGGAATGATGTTCCATTACTCCAAGCGATCAATTCAGGTTATAAGAAAGCATACAGTTCGATCATAGATGCGAACGTTACTACTTTATTAACAGGTATTATCCTTTATAGCTTAGGTCAAGGTCCGGTAAAAGGATTCGCAGTAACATTAATGATCGGTATTATCTGTTCATTCTTCTCTGCGGTATTCATTACAAGAGTAATCGTTACTTGGATGACCAAGAAAGGAAATGAAAGCAAGATCTCATTCCAAACACCAATGACCGGCGCATGGTTAACTAACCTTAACCTGAACTTCTTAGGTAAGAGAAGAATGGCTTACATGATCTCTACTATTGTGATTGCTATCGGTATTGCTGCAATCCTTACCACAGGCTTAAGACTTGGAGTAGACTTCAAAGGAGGTAGATCATACATTGTTCAGTTTGACGAGCAAATGGTGGCTTCAGATGTGAAGGCTGCTTTGGCTGATCACCCAAGTTTCCAAGATGCAGGGATGGAGGTAAAAACATACAACTCTGAAGATTTCTTAAAGATCACTACATCACTAATGATCGAAGAAGTGTCTACAGAAGCAGACCAAGAAGTGAGGGGCGCCTTAACCGCAGCTTTGCAAGAAGTGACAGGAAAAGACTTCATCAATGAAGCCACGGAACTTCAAGCAGGTCAGTTTACAATTGGTGGATCTTCTAAAGTATCACCTAACATTGCTAGTGATATTAAGAAATCTTCTTTCCAAGCATTCGGACTATCGATATTGGCGATCTTCATTTATATCCTTATTAGATTTAGAAGATGGCAGTTCTCATTGGGTGCGATCGTAGCCTTGGCTCACGATGCATTCATTGTACTTTCTGCTTTTGCTATTGCAGGGTGGTTTGGCATTTCTTTCGAGATCGACCAAGTATTTATCGCTGCATTGCTGACCATCATTGGTTACTCAATAAACGATACAGTGGTAGTGTTTGACCGTATTAGGGAGAACCTTCAGCTGAAAGGATCTAAAGATCTTTTGGGTACTTTCAACGAATCGATCAATTCAACGATAAGCCGTACTTTGATCACTTCAATGACTACATTAATCGTGGTATTGATCTTATTCATTTTCGGTGGAGAAGTATTGAGAGGTTTCTCTTTCGCTTTATTGATCGGTATCCTTGTAGGTACTTACTCTTCAGTTTTCGTTGCAACCCCAACTGTTGTTGATTTAACGAAGAGAACATTAGGTGCTGCTGCTGATAAAGAGCAAGCCTCAGCAAGAGCTAAGGCTGTCGCCAAAGCAGAAGCTACTGCGCAGAACGGATAAGCTTTATCTGACGTAGGAAGTCAGATCTAAGAATAGAATTTGAAAAGCCACTTCGCAAGGAGTGGCTTTTTCTATTTTATGTTTTAGATCCTGTTTTTATCAATTCATTTTATAAAATGAGATGAATTTTGAATAAAATATTATTTTTATCATATTTATAAACAGTAAAACACACAATTATGAAAAAATTATCATGTTTCTTATTTTTAATAACTGTATTAGTCTCCTGTGACAAAAATCGCTTTGATATTCAGCCAAACATTAACTTTGATGATTCGATTAAAAGCACAATTGCCAAGGACCTCAATAGAATTAAAAGCCAAGTAAATAAGTCAAAGGATAAATTTAAAATTCTGAAGAATCTTTCATGGGATTTTGAGAATGTTGAATTTTTGAATGTAGAAAAGGCTAGTGAGGCAATACTCATACCACAAAAAGTGAAGAGTGATGAGCATCAAGAGTATTATTCATTAAATGCATATACTAATCTCAATGCAGTATTTGTCTCTAGATTTTTTTCTGTATCCGCGGATTTAAAAGTAATTGAATTTTACAGCCTAGATGGACGTAAAATTCTTATATCAGAATTCAACAATATTAGTCAAACAGTAAACACGTACACACCGGAAAATATTGATGTGCCTCCATCAATATTTCTACAAGCAAGATTCGTTCAGGATGATCCTGAAAATAATGATCAAGTATCTGATTGCGGAGAAAGCTACGGCCAGGCAGTTGCTGATTGTATTGCGGAAGTATACACTGGTATGGGCTGGTTATCAGTCTGGGCATGGGTTCAAACCGCTTACCTTCCTATAACTGGAGTCGCTATAGTGCTTGATTGTGCATATCATAAGTATCCTGATGCTGACGCTGAGTGTTATGAAGAATTTGGATGGTCATAAAAATGTCAAAATGAGCTTAAGGAAATACTATACATTAATTTTATCACCCCTATTTTTCGTCGCCTTTTTTGCGATTTTAGGGTGGGAGGAGATCCTATCGATAGGGTTAATCATTTATTATCTATATCGAGTCTTTCTTGATTACTATAGACTAAAAAGTTTTGGGATACTAAGAAAGAAAGATGTTTGGAAATTTATATTCCCAGTTTGGTCATTCATATATTTTGATGAATTGTATTTGACCAATAACAAGTGAGATCCTTATATACTAGATGCATTAATAATGAATGAGCTAGTTCATATTGTTTTGTTAAAATGCGCTTGAAAAAGGATGAAGAGGTACCTGCTCAATAAGGATAGTTTGAAATAGGACGTCTGATCTTAGCTGTCAAAAAGTAGAAGAGGCCACTTCGCAAGGAGTGGCTTTTTTCTTAGGAAGGTCAGTGCTTTTAGAATCTTTACAATTCTTCTACAATGAAGAAACCATCATCCCCGGTATTCTGATAAAGGGGCATAAAGATCTTTCCTTCTACCGGAGCAGTGATTACTCCCTGTTTGTCTTGAGCTAAAAGTTCTCCTTTTTCTATATCTTGAAAACTGTCGAAACCGGGTTTCATTCTGAAGTAGTCTTTCTGATCAACCTGATGGCGATAAAGTAATCTAAAAAGATTAGGAGTATGATGATGAATAGAACGGATCAATTCTTCATAGTGAAGCATTCTTCCCATGTCATGTTCAGGAGGTATAATACCAGAGTCTTGGATCAATCGCCATACACCATAAGTATGGATTTCGATAGTTTTATCTGAACCGATCTGCCCGCCTTCGAAAGCAAAGGATGTAACCTTGTTTCTGTTGAAGTATTGTAATAAAGTGCCGTGAATGTAGCTGTTGAGGTTAGTGACAATTGGAATCTTTAGGTTCTTTATGATCGAGTCGTAAGCAGGCATTCCTGTATGGACAATGAAGTTTCCATCCTTGGATGAAGTGGCATGAAGGTCCACAATATAACTGCGCTCATAGCCCTCGTCTAGTAATCGATTAATGGTTTGATGAAGCTCTTTAAGCTCAAGGTCTTCGTGGATCAATTCTTCCTCTCTCTTGTTGAAAACAGACTCGATTATTTCTTCTGTCCAACACCTATTGAGATCATAACTTAGAAACCTTTTCTTTTCAACAATGGCTTGAATATTTCCTGCTAAACCGATGATCTTACCATCCAATTTAATCCTATCATCATCTATGAACCGAAAGTTGTTGTCAATGGCTTTTAATCCGGATTGTTCATTACCGTGAAGTGCACCAATAAGTATGATCAGAACTTTCTTTCCTTCTCCCTTTCGTTCGCCAAGTATTCTATTCATTTGGATGTTCTGTTCTATTGAAGATCTTTAGAATTGTTGAAGTCAAATTTAAGAAATCACCTTCTGTAACCACCCCAACCAATTTATTATTCTTAATGACGGGCAGACAGCCTACCTTGTTCTCCTTCATCAACTCCATAGCATCTATCACGCTTTTTTCTGGAGCTATGGTAACTGGCTCTTTCACCATGATATCCTTTACGAACTTTTTGGTCTTCTTCTTTTGCCTAAAATGTCTCAAGATCATTCGAATACTCAATAAACCTATCAACTTCCCTTCTTTATCTTCCACAGGGGTGAATCTGATGTTTTGCCAATCCATCATATCTGCAACCAGTTCAAGAATATCTTCTTCTCTAACTGTAAACAGATCTGTTGTCATGAACTCCTCAACCAAAATAGATGAAGGATTTATACTTGCAAGCTGAGAGGAACTAGCCAGCTCCCATTCATGTACTGGCTTACCAGATCTTTGATTTTTCAGTGCCGAAGAAACTATAGAAAGTAGGATCTCTTCTTTAGAGCCATCTTGAGATATTTTATTGAAAGACTTGAGCATCCAGTGTGTACCATTTTGATTTTGGGCAACCCGATTCTCAATAATGCCTAAGTAATGATCGATATCATTTTCATCGACTTGATTTCTTTTGAGACCTTCTTTGGCCATTGGCAAAAACTCATTCAAGATCAGTTCAGAAATCGCATGTCTTTTCCCATCCACCCATCGCATCTTAGAGTTTAAACCGTTTATTCCTGAGATATGGAAATTGTCTTTTACATCATCGAATCCGATATGCTTGGTAATGTTTGCAGATAGGTCATTGTCTACATTCATCATGCCGAGCCAAAAGGCTGCATTTGCCAATTCATCTTGTGTCGTTGGACCTGATGGTAAAATACGGTTTTCAATCCTTAGGTGAGGCTTGCCATTTTCGCTAATACCATAACAGGGTCTGTTCCAGCGGTAAACTGTTGAGTTATGAATATTCAGCGATCTTAACTTTGGAGTAACGCCTTCATTGAAATGCTTGTCGCAGTTATCTAAGTCAGTATTCATAAGCATTACGCGAAACCTTGAAATGTCTTCTTTGAAGATCTCCGTGACGGAGTTCTTCAACCAGCCATTTCCAAACATTACTCTTGGACTTGTATCTCTAAGGTGCTCATTAGTTAGCCGGGTATCTATGGACTGCTGAAACAAGGCGATCCGTGATTCATGCCATAGCCTCTTCCCAAATAACATGGGGCTATTTGCTGCTGCGGCTAAGGTAGGAGCAACCAGAAACTGAGACCAATTGTATTTCTGAACAAAATTTTCAGGACGAACTTGTAAATGAACCTGAAAACTAGTGTTACTCGCTTCGAGCATGAGTGAGTCGAAAGACATATCCAGCTCATCAATGCCACGCATGTGAAGTTCGAAATTAGAACCGCGCATGGATTGAATGGCTTGTGCTAATGCCTTATATCGCTCGAGAGGGGTAATATTCTCAAGACTGAGGTCATGCTTTCTCAGAGTAGGTAGAATGCCCGTTAGCAGATAATGAATATTTAGTTCATCGCAAGCATGATCTAGTTTTTTGAAAAGACCATTAAGTTCACTTGCCATATCGCTGAAGCAACTGCCCTTGAAGGGCTGTGGTTGAAGGTTAGCTTCTATATTGAACAAAGCCAATTCGGTAGTAAATGCCGGATCATTGATCTTCTCTAGAATCTCTAAACTTTTCGATGCAGGTTTATAGTGAGGGTCGATCAGACAGAACTCTTGTTCAGCACCGATATGCATCTGATCAACATCAAACCATTCTTCTTCGATCATTCGATCGAGTAATTGGATGTTGTTGAGAAGAGCTTTTGTGAATTTATTTAGCTCTTGCCTGGTTTTAACCACTTTGACTCCAAGGCTTCCCATAATTCAATTTTAACCAATAAAATATTAATATTGAGTGACTTAAGTCAGGAAATGGAGGCCAAATAAAAAAGCCCGTGATAAACACAGGCTTTCTGATTTAAGGTTATTTTTAATTTTTATCTACTGTAATTCGGAGCTTCTCTAGTGATAAAGATATCATGAGGATGACTCTCTCTAACTCCAGCACCGGTGATCTTTACAAATTTTGCATTCTGCATGGCTTCAATATCCTGAGCACCACAGTAGCCCATACCTGCTTGTACTCCACCAACGATCTGATAAAGTACTTCCTGAACTGATCCTTTAAAAGGTACTCTTCCTACAATTCCTTCAGGTACCAACTTCTTGATATCATCTTCAGCGTCCTGGAAGTAACGGTCTTTTGAGCCATCTTCCATAGCTTCAACTGAACCCATACCTCTGTAAGACTTGAATTTTCTTCCTTCATAAAGGATTACTTCTCCAGGAGCTTCTTCAGTTCCAGCTAATAGTGAACCTATCATTACGGTATTTGCCCCTGCTGCAATGGCTTTCACAACATCACCAGAATACCTTACTCCACCATCTGCGATGATTGGAACACCAGTGTCTTTGATCGCTTTTGCTGTTTCATAAACTGCTGAGAGTTGAGGGACGCCTACACCTGCAATAACTCGAGTGGTACAGATACTTCCAGGTCCAACACCTACTTTAATGGCATCGGCACCGGCTTCTATTAATGCTAAAGCAGCTTCAGCGGTAGCGATGTTTCCTACGATAACATCAAGATCTGGATAAGCATTTTTAATCCTTCTGGCCGTGTCTATGACACCTTTTGAATGGCCATGTGCAGTATCGATACTCACTACATCTACACCTGCTTTTACTAAGGCCTTAATTCTTTCATCGATATCAGGAGTAACTCCCACAGCAGCCCCTACTCTTAGTCTGCCATAGTCATCTTTACAAGCATTTGGTCTGTTTCTGTTTTTTAGGATATCCTTATAGGTGATCAGTCCGGTAAGCTTACCTTTTTCATCAACTATAGGGAGCTTCTCGATCTTATATTCCTCAAGAACGCCTTCAGCCTCATCTAAACCAATACCCATTTTTCCTGTGATCACGTTTTCTTTGGTCATGATCTCACGGACAGGCTTTTCCATGTTCTTGATAAAGCGCATGTCTCTGTTGGTAATGATACCAACCAGGTTTTTATCCTTATCGATAACAGGAATACCACCAATCTTATTTTCACGCATGATCTGCTCGGCTTGGAAGGCCGTAGCGTTAACATCTAAAGTGATAGGGTCTAAGATCATTCCACTTTGAGAACGCTTAACTTTTCTAACCTGTAAAGCTTGTTGGGCCACTGTCATGTTTTTATGAATGAAGCCTAAGCCTCCTTCAAGTGCCATGGCAATAGCCAATTGATATTCAGTAACAGTATCCATAGCCGCTGAGACCAATGGAATATTGAGCTGAATGTTTTTTGTGAGATTAGTTTTGGTTACTGTATTTCTTGGAAGAACTTCTGAATAACCAGGGAGAAGCAGAACATCATCGTAGGTGAGCGCTTCAAAAAGGAACTTTTCTGTATCGAGTGCCATAGCAAATAAATACTTGGTTTTATTTGCCGGACAAAAGTACAGAGATTGAGTGATTCTTGAAACAGCTGAGCCAAATTAATTTTTGCGCTTGAGCTGTTTTCTAGGATTAAGTGAGTTTTTGGAAAGTACTTACTAGTTTTTCAAAATCATCTTCTGCGTTATAAAGGTGTGGTGAAACACGAATAGAAGTCCCTCTAACCGATACATAAATGTGTTCTTGTAATAATTTTGATTTAATGGCTTCCATATCTAAATACTCTGGCAGCCTTAAACCAAATAAATGCTGCCCGCGATATTCTTCGTCCTCAACCTGAAAACCCAAAGCTTTAAGTTCCTTTAAATAAGGTACTGTTAGTTGATTACAATAATCTTGAATGTTTTCAGGCCCCCATTCATTCACCTGCTGAATTGCGCGAGTCAACATTGGAGTTAAAATGAAATTAGCACTTTCACCAACTTCGTACCTTATTGATCCAGGCTGATATTCGTCTTGATAATTGATGAGGTTTTGAAAATTCTCACTATTGAGCCTGTTCATCCAGTTATTTTCTACTGGGCTACCATCTTTAAAGTAATCTCCAAAATAGGCGACTCCCGTGGCATAAGGGCCCATCATCCATTTATACCCCGCAGCAACAACCGCATCAGGTCTGAATTCTTGCACATCGAATGGTAAAGCACCAATAGATTGTGTTCCGTCAATAACCAACAGGGCACCTACTTCGTCAGCTCTTTCTCTAATTCGTTTTAAGTCGAATTTTGTACCATCGGCCCAATGCACATGGCCTGTTGCCACTAGTTTGGTGCTAGAATCTATAGTCTCAAGGATCAACTCATTCCAAAGTTTACCTCTGCCTTCTTTTACTAGCGGTGGCGTGACATATTTAAGCTGAATCCCTTTTTCTTTTTCTAAAGCTTTCCAAGCATAAACGTTGCTAGGGAATTGCTCATCTGCAATGACAATGTTATCACCCTTACCTGCTTTTAGGTTTTTAGCCACATTGGCCATTGCATATGAAACGGAAGGAACAATAGCACATGATCTCTCATCCTGAGCATTGATCAGCTTGACAAATTCTTTTCTTAGTCCCGATGTATTATTGAAGAAATCCTCAGGTTTGACAACCGTTGGGTCATCTTTCATGTAAACATTTCGCACACCTACTTCTGCCACACTTTTAAGCATAGGTGCCATATAGCTACAATTCAGGTAAGTGATGTCTTCTGGTAGATTGAAAAGGTCTTTTTGGTGATTCAGCATTACTGGTTGAAAATTAACTCCATTGAATGTTCGAAAGATACTTCTGGTTGTTCCAAAATTCGAGCAATTTCTTCTCCATCTCTTAAAAAAATGATGGTTGGTGTTTTACGAACATCCCATCCTTCTTCTTGCTCAAGTCTACTCTTTTTGTTCACGTCAACTCCATAGAGTTCCAGTTGATCATAGATTCCTAGTTCTTCACAGACGCGCATCAGGCGAGGGATTTCACGATTACTGTCATGACACCAAGTGCCCATAAATGCTTTGATCTGAACTCCTTTTAGACTTTTTTTCTTAATGTTTTTAAGGGTTTGAGTATCTACCAGGTAGGTCTTGTAATTGGTGTTGAACCAGATCTTGTATGGCATCTTCTTAAGCCCTTCCTTAGAAATAGGTCCGTTCAGTATCTTGTCTACATATTCAGACACACTTTCAGTTTCTACATTGTATTTCTTTTCTTGAGCTGAAGTTACAATGGGAAAAACCACCATTAGAATGATGAGAACGATGAGCGCTTTGTACATTTCCATACCTATTTTGTCAAGGAACGAAATATACCAATTAATCATATCTTTGCGGCCATGAACCTGAATGACATTTGGCATGATGTTCTGATCAATTTGCAAGCCTTCGATTTCTGGGGATTGATAGCCTTTGTGTCGGGGATTTTGGCAGTCGTCTATCTCATTAAAGAAAATATCTGGACATGGCCATTTGGGATTCTTTATACCATCATTTCACTCTTTGTGTTTTATGAATCGAGGTTGTATGGTGACCTGATCTTACATTTCTTTTTCTTGGTCTTGAATGTATATGGCTGGCTCCACTGGGTCAAAGGGAAGAACAGTAATGAAGACGAATTGCCAGTTACTCGACTCAAGTTAAAGCCAGCACTTCTTTACCTAGGAGTTTCAGTTTTACTGATTCTCGGTTTTGCACAATTCTTAATGCAATTGCCGGTTTGGTTTGATGGGATAGGTCCTCCAAGCCTTCCTTATTGGGATAGTACTACTTCCATGCTGAGCGTAACTGCCATGTGGTTAACAGCTCGAAAGCGTATTGACAATTGGTACTATTGGTTCTTAATTGATGTATTAGCCGCAGGAATTTACTTTTATAAAGAACTTTACTTTTATTCAATCCTTTACCTGATCTATATCGTTATGGCTGTGGCAGGGTATAGAGCTTGGAAGAAAAGTCTACACCTCAACAAATAGTCAAATGATCACAGTGGCAATAGTTGGACCAGAAAGTACGGGGAAATCCACACTTGCGAGATCTCTAGCAGCGTATTATGGCACTGAATGGGTTCCTGAGTATGCAAGAGAATACCTAAATCAACTAGAAAGACCTTATAATCAGGCTGATCTAAACCAAATTGCAAAGGGGCAACTTATTGCGGAAAAGAAAGCAAGACTTAAAGCAAATAATGAGCTATTGATCTTGGATACAGACTTGCAGGTGATCAAGATCTGGAGTGAATTCAAATACGGTAAATGTGATCCATGGATCCTTCAGGAATTAGACTTGAATCAACCAAGTATCTACATTCTCACTTACTTCGATATACCCTATGAGGAAGACCCATTGAGGGAAACTCCCGAAAAAAGGCCTGAGCTTTTCGATCTTTATGAAAAAGCACTCAAGGAATCGGATTCTCCCTATGTAGTGGTTCAAGGAAATCAGAGCCAGAGATTAGAGCAAGCTATCCAAGCCATCAGACCAATTGTCTAAATGTTTAGTTTTCTAAATATTCCTTACTAGTTTTGCACATAAT
>Ga0209653_1002140_pt1 | contig 14743 bp, 18 predicted proteins | sample SaaInl6LU_22_DNA_FD_184644 | JGI IMG/M metagenome (GOLD analysis project Ga0209653, IMG submission 184644) | Marine microbial communities from expanding oxygen minimum zones in the Saanich Inlet - ESP_116LU_22_DNA (SPAdes) (version 2) | ecosystem: Environmental > Aquatic > Marine > Intertidal... | reverse complement strand
ATATGGTGTCTTATAATTAGAGTAAGACCTGTAGTCAAGGGCATCGAGTGCTTGTTCTGTATGTAGCTCTCTTTTATTTCCGTGATCGTCTAATCTATCAAAATCGTAGATGCGATAGGTAACATCGGAAGACTGCTGTATCTCTGCCAGCAACAAACCTGCTCCTATCGTATGAACACGACCTGCAGGTAGATAAAAGCAATCTCCATCTTCAACTTCTTCTTCATTAAGAAGCTCAGTAAGTTTCCCACTGTTTAGATATTGCAGGTATTCTTCTCTAGTGGTATCTCTGTTGAATCCACTAATAAGTTTAGCTCCTTTATCTGCTTGAAACACATACCACATTTCTGATTTCCCAAGTGAATTATGCCTTTCCCTAGCTAATTTGTCATCTGGGTGAACTTGAATTGATAGATCTTTTGCCGCATCGATAAACTTTACCAAAAGCGGAAACTCACTGCCATAAGCCTCAAAAACCTTGTCTCCAACTAAATCTCCTTTGAACTCTTCTATGAGTTCAGGCAAAGTAGCTCCCTTAAGCACCCCTTCTGAAACTTTAGTGAGATTTCCTGGCACCCCTGAGATTTCCCAGGTTTCACCACAGTTTTTCAAAGGCGAAAAATCCTTTCCAAGTACATCCTTGATCTTGGTTCCTCCCCAAAGTTTTTCCTTGAAAATTGTATCAAATTTTAATGGGTATAAATATCTCCTATTCATTATTTCCTCATCTCTTTATACGCATTGATCAGTCCATTGGTAGAACCATCATGGCTTTTCACATCGCTATTATCCTCCAGCTCAGGAAGAATCTTCTTGGCCAATACTTTACCCAATTCAACCCCCCATTGATCGAAACTAAAGATGTTCCAAATCAAGCCTTGCACAAAGATCTTATGTTCATACATGGCCACAAGACTTCCCAAAACTTTTGGGGTCAGTTTTTCAAAAAGAATACTATTCGTTGGCCTGTTACCTTCAAATACTTTAAATGGAGCCAAGGCTTCAATTTCTTCGGATGTCTTTCCTTGTTCTTTTAATTCTTGCTCAACTTCCTCACGAGTTTTACCATTCATTAATGCCTCAGTTTGGGCAAAGAAATTCGAGAGCAGTTTCGGATGATGGTCGCCAGCGGGATTTTGGCTTTTTGCCGGGGCGAGAAAATCACATGGAATAAGCTTTGTTCCCTGATGGATGAGTTGGTAAAAGGCATGCTGACCATTAGTTCCTGGTTCACCCCAAACAATAGGACCAGTTTGATAAGCCACTTTTTCACCACCTCGGTCTATATACTTACCATTACTCTCCATATTCCCTTGTTGAAAATATGCTGCAAATCGATGCATGTATTGATCGTAAGGCAGGATCGCTTCAGACTCACTTCCAAAGAAATTTCCATACCATAGCCCAATAATAGCCAGGAGCACAGGTAAGTTTTCAGTCATTTCGGCCTTCTGAAAATGTTGATCCATTTCATAAGCACCTTCCAATAGCGCTTCAAAATTTTCGAAACCAATGGTACAGGCTATAGAAAGACCGATAGATGACCATAGTGAATATCGACCACCAACCCAATCCCAAAACTCAAACATGTTAGCTGTATCTATACCGAAATCAGCTACTGAAGCTGCATTGGTAGAAAGCGCCACAAAGTGTTTTGCCACGTCTGATTCTGAGCCCCCATTTTTCAAAAACCATTCCTTTGCTGAATACGCGTTTGTCATAGTTTCTTGAGTCGTAAAGGTCTTAGATGCGATCATGAACAAAGTCTCTTCAGCGTCTACTGATTTTAGGACTTCTGTGATGTGAGTGCCATCTACATTCGAAACAAAATATGGCGTAATCCCATAGGTTGCATAAGGCTTCAAAGCCTCTGTTACCATCACCGGACCCAGATCGGAACCACCAATCCCTATGTTTACAATATTCTTGATAGGCTTCTCCGAATAACCTTTCCATTCTCCTGAAGTGACCTTACCAGCAAAAGACTTCATTTTATCCAGGGCACTATGGACATCTGACATTACATCCTTGCCATCAACCATGACTGGTGTATTCCCTCTATTTCTTAAGGCCACGTGAAGCACAGAACGGCCTTCCGTTTGATTGATCTCTTCACTAGCGAACATCGAATTAATACCTTCTTTTACGCCACATTCATGAGCAAGGTCCACTAAAAGCGAAATGGTCTCTTTGGTAATGATATTCTTAGAATAGTCAACCAAAATATCATTGAAACGAAAAGAGAATTCTTCAAACCTTTTAGGTTCAGAGTTAAAGAGATCTTTCATGTGCACCTCCTTCATCTCTTGAAAATGAGCTTCTAATTTTTTCCAGGAATCAGTTTGAGTTGGATTGATATTCTTCAGCATGGTGAGATTAATTATAAGGTTGAAGTTAGTTGATTTTATTGCCTAAATTAAGTTCAACCTAATTGATATCCATGCAATCGTTTGGTAAAAGAGGAGAAGCCATGGCCGAGATAGAGCTTAGGCAAAAAGGCTATAAGATCTTAGAAAGAAACTATAGGAGTGGGCGATCAGAGATAGACCTAATAGCTCAAAGTGAAGGTCTTTTGATCTTTATTGAAGTAAAGACAAGAAGCTCAAATAGCTTCGGTCATCCAGAAGAATTTGTTTCTAAAAATCAGCAAGAATCAATTATCAGAGGTGCTAATCATTATGTAGAGCAAATTAACTGGAAAGGAGATATTCGATTTGACATTGTGGCCATTGTAGTCAATCAGACCAATATGCAAATCGAACACCTTAAGGACGCTTTTTACTGAGCTCTTTTATTAGATACATAAACCGTTTGTGAATTTCTATTCCACTCTCTTCGTATATATGGTTCAAAATCCCAATTATAGAACTGGCTAGGGTATTGTATTTCCCTTTTGCGCACCACAGTTCCTGGAAAATTATGATATTCAGTCCAGACGCCTACTTTATAGTCGTAGAAAAACTCCCCAGTAACAGCTACCCCACCATGTTCAAAAAATCGATAGTATATGCCTTCTTTTTTTCCATACTGATAAGGAATCACTTCCTTCACCTTGGTCTTCGTATCTTCATCATAGTAGGTAATGACCGCATCTCTTAACCATCCTTTATTGTAATGCTCCTTATCGAATAAGGTCGAATCCATTCGTTGATAAAGCCACGTTTCATGCTTCATGCCAAAGATAAAATTACCTTTCTCAATGGTAATGTCGTTAACGATTCTTTCATAAGGACCATGAAGCACTTCTTCTATAGTTTGCCCTCTACCTTGAGTTCTGGCTATAACATCATTCCTTGTGTCATAATAGAAAATATCACGAACATAATCGTCTACTTTAACAGGCTCCCGCAGAACATTGAAAAGACGATAGTCCTCCGAATTTCTATCTCTAAAGGAGGTAAATCTCTTTCTAGTATATTCTCCATAATAGAAATTCTTCTTGACCTTCAAATCAGCATCTGGTATGGAATCTGATATTTCAGGCTTTTCATCTTCTAAGGTTATATCAGGCTTAGAAGGATCAATCTCCTTTTCAGTGGGTGCTAAGATCTGATCTATCCCCCCACAAGAGCTAACTAAAATTAAAAGAAGAACTATTATATAGTTTTTCATCGCGTGAATTTAACGAAACAAGTCCATCACTATTTCATAAAATGTTGACTTCCAAAGTAACAAATGTTACTTCACCAGAATAAATATATTCTTTCATTTGAACCATTAAAGAACGTTTACTCAATTATCAACAAAAAAATATAGAAGGCTAATCCTTCTTTTAATAATAAAGATTCATGTTTAGTATTTTCAACTCAGAAACAGACAACTACGGCAATATTGATGTCATCGAGTTTTCAAACTTAGTGAAAAATGAGAACCATGTAGTAATAGATGTAAGGACTCCTCAAGAAAAAGCAGATGGCGATATCCCTGGGAGTCAATTGATCAATCTGTTCGATCCATCCTTCGCCCAAAATATAGACGCCTTAGATAGAGATAAAACGTATATCGTTTTTTGCAGAAGTGGTAACAGAAGTAAATCGGCTTGTTCGCTTATGGCAAAGAAAGGTTTTGAAAAGCTGTACAACCTAAAAGGTGGTATTTTTGGTTGGAACCAATATCAGGCCCAGTTGAAAAACGCTTAAATTGAATTTATGAAATCACAATTGCGATTTGCCATTTTGCTGTGTCTTACACTGGGTTTAGCCCCATTTTCCCCCGAGCCCCACATTTGGGGTAAGATCAAGTGGTTAGCTGGTGGTGGAGTAGGTATGGAGGCTATGGATTACTTTGATGTATTGTTGCATGGTAGCCCATGGTTATTTCTAGTGTTTGTTCTTTTTAAAAGTATTACGAGCAAAACGAAACAGGCCACAAATGGTCAATGAGAATTTCCGCAAAATTCAGTACATATAAAAAAAGGCTCATCTTCTGATGGGCCTTTTCTTTTACTGATTTTCGCCTGATTTTGACTCGAGCAGCTATTTCTTTAATTATCTTTAAGTTCTTTGGCTACGGCATCATAATTTTTTTGAGAAAGCACTTCTGTCCAAGCCGTTTCACCGCTGTAGATGGCAAGGTAGGTTACATCGCTTTCTTTTGACGAGGCATGCCAGTGTTCTGTGTCCGGTTGGCACTTTATTATATCTCCAACTTTCATCTTTAAAGGCGCCTTTCCTCTTTCCTGATAATAGCCGAGTCCATCGACAACGATCAGTACTTGGGGAGAAGTATGTTTATGCCAGTCGAGCGTTGAGTTTGCTTTAAACGTAGCTTTGGTGATATTATAATTAAGATCACCCTCAGCTCTGAGTAAACTATTTAGCCAAGCTTCCCCGATGTAGTGCGTGTTTGGTGCTTTATTTCCTTCTTCCAGATATGATTTGACTTCATAGCTCGATGATTGAGCAAAGGTGTAGATAGGTAGGATGATAAATATCGCAAGTGCTAGTTTTCTCATGAGATTTAATTTTGAATCAATTTAAACGAAAAAAGGTCAGCATTTCTGCTGACCTCTGATTTATAATCTGATTATTAGTTTTTTGTTTTGTATCCAATTATTTCCTGGGTGTCTCTTAACATGAGTTTGAGTGCCTTCTTTCCCGCAGTTGTTTTAAAATACTTTTCCCTTCTACGGGCACCTGATTCCACTAAGTAGTTTTCACACAATATAAATCTTAAGGGTCTTCTTGGGGTTTTGCTTTTCGTCTCACTTTTTGTTATCGCTTATGAGTCGCTTTTCAATTGTTCACAGCAAAATGCATAACCTCTCTGGGTGGTTTCGAGATTTTTAATTTACAATTGATTTCTATCAATAATTATCTCCTTAATGTAGGTGTTATTGTTTGGGCCTCCTCCGCCTTTAAGAAATATAAAATGTATTTTGTCCTCATGAATAAAAGGTCGACAAAATCCATAACCCATAACATCTTCCTCATAGAAATTTATCCCTAAATCTTTTGGCTCAAAATTTCCATTCCCATCATTAAACCACATTAACTTATCTAAATTTACTCTACCGTGCCCCCCATTATTGACAACTTCAGTAAAGACATCAGATTCTCCTGAGTAAAAACTGTGATAATTATATAATAAATCTAAGTCTCCATCATAGTCTAGATCTTCTAATATAAAGCCCGAAGTTGTAATTTTACCAGCTAAATCAAAGTGCTTGTGAAAATCAAATTTGTTGTTCCCAGTGCCCTTCCATATTTCAATAGCAATACCTCCCGATGTGGCTGTTTCTAGAAAAAAAATGAAATCGTTGATCCCATCGTTATTTATATCTGCAATTTTCATCTCTGGGCAACCCATGTCATTATCTGAAAATCCATTTACTGGTCCTTCAAGGTAAACTATTTCATAGTTGTTTGAAGATTCGTTAAGCTCATATGCTGCCACACTAAAGTTCGTGACCCCATTTTGGTCGTTGCCACCATATCGAGCCACCAAAACTTCATTTTCTCCATCATTGTCAAAATCTCCAATCTCAGCAGTTCCTGCTTGTAATTGGCCTGTGCTTGGCTCAATAAAGTTTGAAATTCTTTGAAAGCTATTCGTCTCATTTAACCAAGCACTGTAAGTGAAATCATAATCCGCTAGCTCAACGTCCCAAGAGGCGGCAGCTAAATCATTTAAACCATCTCCATTAATATCACCTACGCTTAGAGAATGATACTTAGCTTTGTCTTCAGAGACTTTACTGAATACCACATTTTCCTCAGATAGTTCTGCTTTCCAAACATAGTTGCCCGGCCATGGTTCATTCGAAAGCTCTTGGCCAAAGTCTGAGATAATTAGGTCTTTGTTTGAGTTAAGAATTTCAACTGACCTTGGTACGCCTGATCCAATATCGTGACTGCCAACAAATTCCCATTCTGATGCATTGCGTTTTTTTCTAAAATGTGCATAGGGGACATTAGGGTAGCGAAAAAAGAGTGTTCCTCCAACAAGCAAATGTTGATAGTCTCCCTTTACCACAGATATTGTGCCGTTGAGTGCTCCATTCAAACCTGTCACTTTATCTTCAGTAGACAGATCCCCTAAGTCGAAATCAAGCTCCGTGGTAAACGAAGTGTAAAACTCAGGAGGAGCATCAGGAGTAAAGTTTGCAGTTAAATCAACATCGGAGTTAATCAAGAGATCTCGTGGATTATCAGAATTGTCATCGGACCACATTTGAAATTCGTAACCTGTATTGGCTGTTGCACTAATGGTTAAAGAAGTTCCTTTTTCATATTCACCTCCGTTTGTATTTACGGTTCCACCCTCACTTGCTGTTATAGAAACGGTATATTTAATAGTTTCACTAGGTGTGACATCAGGTTCCTCTTTAGCACAAGAAAAGAGTATTAAAAACAAGAAAAGAGGCAATCGATTCATAAATATTGGATTTGTCCCAAAATAAAAAAAATTCCGATTACATCTTCATGAAATTCGATTTTGAGAGTTGCAAACATATTTTCAATCGAAGGATTAAATCTATCATGAAGGCAATTCATGTATTTTAAAGAGGGGGCAAAATAAAAAAGAAGTCACTTTTGAACTCCATTATTTCTTTAAGGCCTTCAAATTTTTCTCGAACTAGATTTATTAAAACATCTATATGATCATAATCAATAAAACGGGTATCGTTTTCATAATATTCTACTGATTCAATCGTAACAATAACCCTATCCAATACTTCATCTAGCAACCATATTAGATCTTCTTTACTCTCAATTGGATCTGCATTTATTGCTTTTAAGTTGTGCCAAATAGTTTCAAAATTAAAGTCCAACTTAAAAAGGGACTCATTTAATTCATTTTAAATAGATAAAGTAATAGTTATACGTTAATTATTGTTTATCATCAAAGACCATTTTAGGCGCATATTTTTTTGCAGTCATTCTACTCAGTATCCAATAAACACCACTAATAAAAAACCCTAAAGAGAACCACCTATAAACCTTTAATCCTAAATCATAGTAATCAGGAAAAAGGCTAAAAACAAAAATCGCAGCTGAACCAATCCCAACAAATAAATAAAAGAACATAAAGATCAGGTCAATAGTTGTTATAACGAGAGGATTCGGCCTTTCGGTTGAGAAATACAATGCAATAGCCGAAAGAAAGGAAGTTGTTAGCAGTGCAATTGTTATCTCTAAATTTTCTAAGGGGAGATAAAAAGAATACACCACTAAACTTAAAAGGAAAATCAGCGGAATTATGACCTTAATAATTGCGAATGAACTTGGTCTTGAAAGAATCATTCCTAGTCTGTTATCTTCATTGATAACAAAATAAGAATCCTTAAAAACAGGAGTATACTTGTATTTTTTTCGAATAATTCCAGATCGAAAGCCAAGCTTTTTCCAGCCATCAGAGTTAAACTCTTTATCGACCTGATGAATCTGTATGGGCTGAAGAATACCGTATTTCTCTTCAATAAGTGAATAGGATATAAAAACCACTTGCTTATCAAAGGGATAATTTTCACTACTTGGAAAAAATCGGAACGTTCCATTAATATGATAACGATGGTACCAATATTCGTCGTTGACCTTTTCCTTAATTACAGGTTTGATTACAATATTATCCGCATGTAGATTATTAAAGCGAATTACTTCAATCCCCTCTTTAAATGGAGAGGTTAATTCAAGATAAAAATCACATTCAAAAAGTCCTGTTTCAATTGAAATATTCGAAATTCGAATAAAATCAAAGTTCGGGTAGGATACGGGTACATCTTCAGCTCCCTTAACCCTCATAAAGTATTGCTTTGGAAAAAGCCTTTGATCTATTTCTCCTTTTGAGTTTAAATAATAGGTTGTCAAAAAGTTAGCCGCTGTAAGTTTTGAATTTTCTGCAAAAGAAAGCACTTCTCCCGAACCAATAAACACATCATTTTTACCATCGAGACTAATAATTATCTCTCTTAGTTGACCAACAAAATCCTTTTTAGAATCAAATGACGGTATGTTTTCTTTACAGACCGAGGCAACCATCTGAACTTTATCTAGTATAATTTGATAATACCAGGATAGATATTGTTCTATGGCAACTGTTAAATCTTTATCTCCAAGAGAGCGTATTCTCTCCTGGAGGTCTAATTTTTTATAAAAATCTTCACCAACAAAATTTAGAATATTAGGTAGATAACCTGAATGATCTTGAAAAATGCTCGATAATGTTCGAGAATCAATCCTGAACGCACATATCGAGCCCTTAGAATTGGACCTGGAATACATCTTGAGTAACTCCGATCTATTTCTAATCTTATCTTGAACGGTATGATTGTGATTTACAAACGAATCCTTGTCAAAAAAGATCACATCTTTAGAATTCAAGTCTGAGAACAATGATTGTATATCCTTATAATCATTTGACTTCCAATTCGATATGTGTGCTACACTAAAGTCTTGACTTTCTTTTTCATCTGTTATAGATTTTACTGTAGACGTAATCTCCTCAAGATTTTCATTAGGATCTTCTGAAAGAATCAAGTATCGGAGATTATAGTTTTCTAATATAGCTTTAGTCACGATCAGCTCTTCCTTCGGCCCTGAAGATAGATGTGTCCTAAACCAATTCAAATGAAATTCTTCAGGTAATATCCGAAAGCTATCAAAACATATAATTTCTTTAAGCTCAACAGGTAAGTTAGATTTAGGGAAATAGTTAGGAACCTGACATACTACGGATATCTCTGGATGCGCATCTAAAAACGACTTAAAATGTTCGAGCGTTGCCTGGTCCTTGCTTACCACGTCAAAGAAAATTTTGAATCTATAATTTCTATCTTTAATTAAAACATTGATTTCCCTTTCCAGACTCTTAATGAGCTGTCGTATTTTTTCTGCAATGATTAATTGATCACTTCCACGGTGATCCTGAAATATTTGATAGAAAGTATAGAATCCAATAGTGTTTTTCATTGGTATGAAAGGTATTTAATTCCATGATTTAAAACATAAAATAAGTGAATAAAACTTCTTTCAAATAGTTGATCATCTTATATTAACGAGTAAAAAAGGGCAACTCATTTATATGTTTAGACAGTTCTACGTTTATGGATCACATTTCTTTTTATCAAAAAAATTTTCTTTCGGAAATATGCATTAATTATACTTCATGAACTCCAATTCGATTGTTTATTGTAATATCTGCGGGAAGAAAAAAACCTTCGAAAGTCACTGCTGTGAACGTTCGGAATACTTACCGCGTAAGCTTCAAAAAAAGCTTGGTTTTATAAATGAAGATGACTACGTCCTTAACTATATTCAGCAAAACAAAAGGTTTTGTGTCTGGTGTGGTGAAAAAGTCATTTGGTTAGAAGACGGGTTTGTGAAAGTATGCTCATGTGGTAAAGATGTAAGTGGAGGTAAATTCTTCAGGCTGGGGGAATCTTTAAGTTATTGTGAGAATTGTGGAGAGGAGGTTTTTAGCAGAAATATAAAATGCTTTTGTGGTCATCTACCTATTCTTTCTGATAATGAAGACGGCGTAGAAAGTTTAGAAATAAAGTATTGCAAAGACTGTGGGAAAAAAATGAGCGATTTAATGGAGTTTAAACAAGATGTTGTCAACATGGAAACGGGAGAGGTTACTACGGAATATCCGCATATCTGCAATCTAAACGCTCCATATTATAACTAATTCCCTAACCTAGAAGCTTCGCTTTCATTTTCTCGAGAAGCGGGAATTCATTCATTAGCTCCTGAAGTAGTAGCTCGTAAGAAGAGTCTTTTTCATTTGCAAACAAGGAATCGTATTTGGAGTTATTTGATGCGCAAATGAAAATGCAGTCTTCAAAAAGTTCAGTTAGAACGGTTAGTTTTAAATTAGTCTGAACTTTAATCAGTTCTATAAGCTTATCAAGAGTATATAAACGTTCATAATTCGATCCGCTTTGAAACCACTCATCCGTTTCAATTAGTAGTTTACGCAAGTCGTTATCAGCCAAGTCGGAACCCATCCAATACTTCATCGATTTAAGAACCATCAAAAATTCATTATCCCTGATCTCTCCATCGTTGTATTTCGAGGTATAAATTAATATATAGGCGATGGCATGGCCTATGCTTAAATCTTCCGGAGGGTTTTTCATTTTAAGTATTTAAATTGTTTTCAAAATACAACATATGAAAACAATATCGTTTCAAGAAGCAGTTCGTGCCTATAAAGAAGGAAATTATCAAATAGTAACTGATTATATAGAGCAAGGAAATCCTCTATTACAATTTAATGGAGATGATTTAATCGAAGTAGAATTAATCTACTTGGTGTCGAGTTCAACAAGCTTAAATAACTCTATAATAAATTTAATTGCAAAAGGGATTGACTTAAATGAAACTACTAATGATCAGGATCGATACAGTGCCGTTCATTTTGCCGCTTGGGACAATAAATGGGATATTCTTGAATACTTAATGAAAAACGGAGCAGACCCAAATATCAAAGGTGAGGATGGGTTGAGCGCACTTTACCTTGCGTGTGTCAATGGAAATTATGAAAGTGTAAAATGTTTAGTTGATTATGGAGCGGATGTAAACCAATTATACACTGGGGTAGGAACTGTAGGATTATCAGATTATTTCTCTAGAGAAGGAGGCACCGTATTAAGAGGAGCTATAGTAAATATCGAGTTGGAGATCTCTCAATATCTAATTCAACATGGAGCCAATGTCAAGGAATTAAATAAACCTTGTAAAGGGTTCGTTTTAGATGATTCTAATCTTCCAACTAATGATTTTTTCTATATAGTAAAGCATAACTACCTGAATAATTCACGCCTACAATCTTCGAAATCCAAAGAAAATCTCTCACAAATTTTGACCATGATAAAGAATAAAAATCAAGAAGAATTTTGATTTAGTCAGAGCTTTTAACTTTTCCTAACAAAATTGGCATTAAAAACGCAAGAGTAACTAAGGCAGAAAAAATCAAATCTATATGCTCAAAGTTTAGATCTTTGAGCCATAGCGATAAAATTAATCTCACTCCCAGAAAGCCTACTACCCAAAAAGCTACTTTTTCCAAAACTGGGTGTTTTTCAATAAGCTTTACAAACCCAGTAGCAGCAAATCGCATTGCGATAATCCCAACAAAAACTCCAAGGTAGATAAGCTCTATCTTATCTGTGAACGCAACTGTAGCAAAAACATTATCGATTGAAAATACTAAATCCGCTAATTCAATAGCTACAACCGTAGACCAGAAAACATTTAAAAAAGGGATGGAAATAGATTTGTGATTAGAATCATCTTGTTTTGATTTAAGGTTGGAATAAGCTAGATATATTAAATAAAGACCACCTAAAAGCTTTAGCCAGACAATCTTTAAAAGAAAAGATGCAAAGAGTAGTGCTAATCCTCTAAATATATATGCTCCCACTATTCCATAGGTAAGTGCCTTTTTCTGATCACTTTTTGGTAATGTTTTTACCATTGTAGCTAAAACAGCTGCATTATCAATACTTAGAAGAACTTCTAGTATTATAATATTTCCAACAATAAAGATTGTTTCAATCATATACCATCATTGCATATTAAAATTTGAGTGTAAATTGTAAAGGTCTAATAAAATTATACAACTAATACGTTATTATGAAGGCTAGGAAATTTTTCTTAAGTGAAAATATAGTTATTGGGGTGATTCTCGTCAATTGTATTTTGATTTTTACGGAAGGGTATCTCTTGAGTGACTTTCCACTATTTTTCACAATTACCAATGCTTTCTTTGCCCTTTTCTATGTTACTGAGTGTTCAGTTAAAATTTATACTCATTCATTTAAAGAGTATATATCAAAAGGGGTAAACCGACTAGATTTTATATTATCGATTATCTCAATTCCAGAACTAGCAGCGCTTGTAATGGCTAGTTTCAATCCAGAACTCACCTTTTTGTACACATTACGGGCATTTCGATTAATACGGGGAATTAGACTTTTAAAAATACTTGGTATCATCAAAAATGGTGAAGCGTTACTGCAAGGTATGGGTAGGGCATTGAAATCATCTTATCTTATACTTCTATTGTTCTTTTTAATCAACTTTATACTCAGCAGTATATCCTATAATTTATTTGGTGTTACAGCTCCTGAATACTTCGGGAGTCCTCTCGACTCACTCTACAGTATTTTCAAAATATTTACAGTTGAAGGATGGTATGAAATTCCAGAGGTAATTGCTGAGCAATATTCAGAATTTAAAGGTTGGTTAGTCCGATTATACTTTATTCTCATCCTTTTTGTCGGAGGAATATTTGGGTTATCAATCGTAAACTCAGTATTTGTAGAAGGCATGATTAATAATTCTGAGATGGATAAAAAGATTGACAAAATATTAGAGCGAATTGAAAGTATTGAAAAGGATAAAAAAATAAAGGATAAATAATATATTCCTTTAATATTTATTGAAATAGATCGTTCAAAGTTTAGAATAAATTGCTAAACAAAATTTATTTTTTAATTTTGCTAGAAATTTAACTAAGATAATTATGTCACAGGAAATTTATGATGACTTAGGTCAATTAGGATCACTAGTAATGTTAGGTACAATGGTCGCTGCGGTAGATGGAAGCTTTGAAGAATCAGAGCTTGAATCAGTAGCGCACGGATTCGTTAAATTCGCTAACGAAGACGCAGCCACGCCAGAGCATTTTGCAAAGACTATGGATAAAGTAAAAAATGCTCATCAGACTTTAGGGACTTTCGAAAATAAAGTAAAATATGCAGCAACGGTTCTAAACACTTTCAAGTCTACTTTTGATGCAGACACAAGAAAGGCAATTTTAGGAGTATACAATGATATTGCTATGGCGGATCTAGAAATGCATCCAAATGAAGCAGCACTTTTGGGACTTTACGCAAAACACCTATTATAATCAAATCACTTATTATAATGAAAAAAGGGAGGTTTATAGCCTCCCTTTTTTTGAATTATGAATAATCAACTTGAAGAAGTGTTTCAATCTTTAAGCTCTCAAGAGCAAGAGTTTATTGGTATAGATACTCTGTTTTATTTAGCTACAAAGGTTGAGAATTTCTTAAAGATAGGCCCAAAAGACTATACCCTTGAGGATGCTTTTGGTTATCCTTACCACACTTAAAGTGAACGTCATTTACAACATATTATTAAAGTATCTCAAAAACTAATGCTCGGAAAGGGTTTAACGCTCCAAAATCCTATTGAAATCTACAGATCAGGCGTTGCATCTAAGTTTCTACAAACCTTTCATTTTAAAATTCATTCTAAAGAATATCTTACTAAGAAAGATGAAAGTCTTTCGTTTCTAGCAAGCTCAAGTCATATTATAGACAAACGAAATCTATCTCTTTATTTCAAGATAAATAGAGAAGCATAATATAGTTAACTATGATTGTGACCATTTAATTAATTCCTTCCAAGAGTTAAAATATTCTGATCCACGAGGCAAGACAAAATATTCTGCTTCTAAACTATCCTTAACTACCTCTCCCCATGAAGCATTCCATATTGCCTCAATAATATAAAGTGAGGACTTTACATCAGGGCCATGAGTATCAACTATATTTATAACTCCTTCTCTCCCATCCTTCTCGGTTACAATTCTTAATGAAGTAATATTCTCTTCGTCTATTTTTAGGTCTTCACTTTCGTAACACCCCTCTTCCACCCATTCATCCAAAAGGTGATTCCATCCTGGTTGAACTGAAATTTCTTTCCAAAAATCCACATGGACAACGTTTTGAATTTCATTAGAGTCAGAAAAATTGGTATAGATACCGTTTTGCTCAAAAATTAGGAATCCACCATAATCAAATCCATAACAGGCAAAAGGCATAAACCAAAATGAACTTTTCATCCCTCGCATATCAATTTTAGTAGACAAACGCTCATTGATCCAATTAAGATAAATAGAACTTCCTGTCTCTGTAATTTTATCTACTATTTGATCTACTTGATCTGGGGTTAACTTATAAAACAGATCTTCTTTCAGAAAGGTGGTGTTTGTTAGATAATTAGGAAACTTACCAATACGAAACCCATTTTTTAAATTATCGATTGGTCCCCAATGACAATTCTCATGATAGTATTCTGAAAAGTAACTATCAATGAAGCCTATCTGATTTGTATTCTGTTCAGGCATTGTCAATCCCCCAATAGTATTACCATCACTTAAGTGAAAGAATTCAGGAAAAGATTCCTTACGGTTTGGATCAAATCCATTGTTGTAGGCCATTGTATAACCTTCATCAGGATAGATCTTTGTTTCCACTCCAAAAATT
>Ga0209653_1002139_pt1 | contig 14749 bp, 12 predicted proteins | sample SaaInl6LU_22_DNA_FD_184644 | JGI IMG/M metagenome (GOLD analysis project Ga0209653, IMG submission 184644) | Marine microbial communities from expanding oxygen minimum zones in the Saanich Inlet - ESP_116LU_22_DNA (SPAdes) (version 2) | ecosystem: Environmental > Aquatic > Marine > Intertidal... | reverse complement strand
GAAGAGTTTAAAATATCAATTTGATTATGATGAATTAAATGATCAGTTTTAACTCCTACTTTGAATTTCCCTCTTGCGGTTAATATTGGAGCATCAGGTAATTTATCACCATAAATAAAAGCATTTTCTTGGCCATGACTGTTTTGAATAAACATAAAAAAGAAAAGAATGAAAAATGGAACGAGTTTAAGTTTTTGGTGAGGGAAGAGGTTTTTCATTGAGGAATTTTAGGTTTTACAAATTAAAAATCAGCTTATTAAAAATCATTTAATCTAAACTTACAATTTAATTTTGAACTTAAATCAAATGCTGGAAAACATGTAATGAGTAAAATGAAATTTAGTATATTTGGTTACATAATCATAGACCAAAGTATTTAATCTAAATTTTGATTTATTGGTCTTTTGATTTATTAGAAAACTATAAATTTATTTTCTTATGAATAAAGCACCAACAGTTGAACTCAAACTTCCTATTTTAAAAAATATGGAGTTAGTAGCGACTCAAACTTCAGAGGTTGTTTCTAAGCATATGAGCCTTACTGATGAGCAATCGGGTGAAATATCTATGGCCTTAATAGAGGCGTGTATCAACGCTTTTGAACATTCCGAAACAAAAAATGAAGTATATATTCATTTTATTATTTCTGATGATGAGTTAACGATTAAGGTTATTGATAAAGGTAAGGGGTTTGATGCCTCTAAAATCAAGATACCCGAAATTGAAAATAAAATTAACACCAATGAAAGGAAAAGAGGTTGGGGATTGATGCTGATAAAAGAATTGATGGATTCTGTGGACTTTGAGTCAGATCACACAGGAACAACACTTACAATGGTTAAAAAAAAGGACAATAATGAGTAAAGTAACCCAAACAAATTCAATAGAAAACGTAGTTGTGATTGCTACAGAAGGATATCTAAATAAAGATTTAGGGGAAGAAATTCAACACATTGCCCAAAAACACATAGACGAAGGGAGTAAAATATTTCTCATTAATTTGAAAGATTCTAAAATTGTCAATAGTATTGGCGCTTCTATTTTGATTGAGTTGATTGAGCAACTTCAAGATATAGATGGTCAATTAGTGTTTTGTGATTTAGCTCCTATTATAGAAAAGACTTTCAAAATCATGGGGCTTACAAAGTATTGTACTGTATATCCATCTCAAGAAGAAGCAATAAAAGAATTGTCTTAGTTTCATGAAAAACTTAGCTGATTTTCTGGTTGAATTTATTCAACAACCCACACTTTCAGCTAAAATAAATTTTCTCACCCTTCAACCTGAGTTTGATGAAATTCAATGTTTCTTTTTTTCAAAAAAAACATTGGTTAAATCTCTTGGTGTATCTTCTTTCTTATATCATAACAAGGAAGAGAATATCCCTGCTTTTGATGATCATCTTTTAGAAGTTACTCAAAACAAAGTTTCATCAAATACTAAAAAAGAAACGGCTTTTTCTATTGTTGTTGAAGGCAAACCTATTGGTTGTATTAGAGTGCCATACAAGATGCTTACTAGGGATCTTAAGGTTGTTTTAAATGCTTTGAAAAAGTTTATTGAGAGTGAACTCATTGAAAAGAAACTTGAAATTCAACTTCGTGATCGCAATAAAGAGTTAAGTTATAAGTTGCTGGAAATAGAATCTCTCATTGATGTGACTAACATAATAAATGAGCCAGATTCAGAGCTAGAAGCCCTTTTTGAAAACCTTTTGATTACTATTTTATCAACTTTAAATGCTTCAAAGGGAATGATTTTATTAAAGGATCCAAAAACAGATTTCTTTAATGTGAGTTCAAGTTTTAATCTTTCCAAAGAGGAGTTACCTTCCAAAATCATCAGAATAACTAAAGGGATATTAAAAGTAGTTAATGAAACAAAAAAAGCATTGATTATTGATACTCCTGAAGAATATCCGTTGCTTAAATTTTCAAAAAAGAACATCTTGATAAGCCCTTTGATCAACCAGAATGAACTAGTGGGAATTATCCTTTTAGCGGACAAAGAGAGTAGGTCAGGGCTAGAGCGTTTTATACAGCAGGAACTTAGGCTCTTTGATAATTTATCCAAGAAGGTGAGTTTGGCTTATGATAATATTCGATTGATAGATTCACTTCAAAGTTCAAACAAACTGGTGGATAATATTATGACCTCCATCACTACTGGAATTGTGAAAATAAATGTTTTGGGCGAAGTTGAATATGTAAATCATTCTGCAAAAAAAATATTTGGTTTTGAGGAAGACTCGATATTGAACAATCATTATTTTGTTGTTTTTCAGAAAAACCCACATTTAGTTGAATTAATTGAAAGAGCAGAAAATGATACCAATAAAATCCTTCAAGAAGAAAATGTAAAGATTGATAATGAATTAGACGAGTCACATGAAGTCAATCTTACACTCTCTACAGTATATGATGAAAACAATATTCCTTCTGGACTGGTATTCTCATTTGAAGACTTGTCTGGTATTAATAAGATCAAGTCCACTTTTAAAAAATATGTTTCAGAAAATATTGTTGATGAATTACTTAAGAATGAGACTTCACTTGAGTTAGGAGGGAGTCAAAATGAAGTGTGTATTCTTTTTTGTGATATTCGAGGTTTTACATCAATGTCTGAAAAAATGAAGCCTAATGAAGTAGTGTATCTACTCAACCACTATTTTGACGCAATGATTGAAGTAGTTTTTAATCATAATGGGACCTTAGATAAAATTATTGGTGATGAACTCATGGTTTTATATGGTGTTCCTTTGAAAAACGAAAACGATGCACAAGTAGCAGTAAATTCTGCAATTGCAATGTTTGAAGCTTTAAAAAAGTTTAATATAGAAATGGAATCACAAAATTTCCCTGCCTTGGAAATTGGTATAGGAATTAATTATGGGAAAGTCGTCTGTGGAAATATTGGGTCGGAAAGACAAATGAATTATACGGTTATAGGTGATCATGTAAATTTAGCAGCACGTCTTTGTTCGCATGCTAAACCTGGGGAGATAGTTATCTCTTCCTCGGTTATTGAAAAACTATCCTCAAAAGAAAACTTCATCGAGCAAAAACCGATTTTCGTAAAAGGAAAGAAGAATGAAATTCCAAATTGGATTTTGAAGGCTGAAACCTAGGAAGCTTTTTTAACCACTACTATTGTAATATCATCAGGATTCATTACTCCATCCGCCCAAGTATCAGATAATTCAACTAATGCATCCTTAATGCTTTCAGCGTCTTTGTGTGCATTTGCTTTTACACAATCTTCAACCTTGGGATAATCTAATAATTCATCCTGCGGATTGGGTAGTTCAGGCAGGCCATCTGAAATCATAACAATCACATCGCCTGAATTAAAGTCCTTAGTGATGCTATCAAACTCCTCTGTTTCAATTCCTCCCAAGGGAAGGTTAGGGACTAAAACTTCTTCTACTATTTTCGCTTTTGCGTTATAGTAATAAGTTGGAGGCATAGCTGCTGAACTTAGCTCAACACTGTTTTTATTGAGTTTTGCAACACTTAGACTCATTCTAAGACGCCCAAAGTTTACTCGCTTTACAATTCGATTTAACTGTTGTAAAATTTTACTTGGAGTGCCCATTGCAATCCCATTAAGACCAGCTTTGGTTACAGAAACCATAATTCCTGAAATGACACCATGTCCCGTTGCATCTCCACATATTGCATAAAAATATTCCCCTTTTTTGTAGAAAAAATCATAATAATCACCTCCTATTTCTGTAGCAGATTTTAGATAAGTGCTAATTTGATATCCTTCTATAGTCGGATTTGTTTTGGGTAATAGACTATTTTGCAGTTCTCTTGCCTCCTCAAGTTCTTTAGATTTTCGTTCTCCTTCCAAACGTTTTTTAGTTTGTGCTTCACGAATTTTAACCAATGAGTAAATGAGAACAATTGATAAAATGAAGTAGACAACGATAGTTTCAATACGAAGCCACCATGGTGGTGCATTATTGATTGAAAATGTTAGGGTGTTAGCACTCTTTTGCCCATCTGCATTAATTGCATAGAGCTCCAAGTTATTTGTATAATAGGAAAAAGAACTGAGTTGAATTTTATTATTATACCCATTTGATACAACCTCTTCATTTTCAACTCTTTTGAAGTAATACTTGACTTGATCTGATTTAAAATTATTGTTTGAAAATAAATCAAAAATTAAGGTGTTCGTTTTGTAGTCAAAATCTACAGTATTATTTATGCTAATGGGAAGAATTCTTTCTGTATTTGCATCATCCAGTCCGATGATATTGAGTACGCTTATTCTAAACTCTTTTTGATTTTGATCTAAATCACCAATTTCAAATGTTTGAGTTTTATCATTACCGGTGAGTACAACCGTATTTTCAAATTGATGCATGGACTCTTTATGGAAGCTGCTAATTGTTAATCCATCTTCATTATTAATGTTTTTAATTGTATCATCCTCTATGTAATTTATACCAGATCCTGTTTGGATAAACAATCGTGAGTCTACCTTTAAAAAGTCAAAAATATTATTTGAAAGAAGGCCGTTGCTTATGTCAATTTTACTGAATCGTTTACTATCTAGGTTGTATTTAAATAAACCACTCCCAATGGTTCCGATATATAGAACGCCTTTATCCTCATCAAAAAATAGTTTAGTAGGGGTGGAGGATGCTAGAGAATTAGTTGAATCACCATTAAAGGCAAAACTTTTTTCATATCCCAATAAGTTTTTGTCATAAAGGATTAAACCTCTTTGATTATCGGTCACATAAAATTTGTCTCCAATCTTTTCAATATCGTTAAAATTTTTAGGAGCATTTGGATTTAATAGTTCATTGTATTCATAGAAAGTGATATCCCCCTCATTTATTTCTTCTCCATTCCCTGACAGAAATGCTCCTTTTATTTTTAAAACTCCATTATCTAATGAACAATAAACATCATTTTCAATGACTTTAATATTATTGATAGTAGCTTTTTCAAGATAAGGTTTTAGTTTTGGAAACTTTTTGAGTTGCTTTTTTTGAGTGTCAAACAATAGGAGTTCTTCACCTCCAAGTAGAACATTTTCCTCTAATAATTCAAAGACGAAATCAGAAAAATTTTGATTGTATTTTCTATTGAAAATTGTATTTCGTTTGCTTTTATTGAAACGTCCCATTTCAATTGAATTTTCTTTAAACTCAATGTATAGCTCATTTAATTTTGAGAAATAAAGTGTTCCTCCATAATGCTCAATATCACGTACTAAAGGTGTTTTTTCAGAGAGTAAGGAAACTCCGCTATTTGAACTTATATAAAGTTGTTCATCAAATTTTGAATAGCTAATGGTATTAATTTCACTAGACAGAGTGTAGGTCATAATGGTATTCAATGAAAGGTCTGTTTTGTAAATCTCATTTCCTTTATTTTCCCATAAATACAAATGCTCTTTTACACGTATAAATTGATCATATTTAGAGCTGTTCTTTTGTAGTTTTTTTATGTTGTATTCTTTACTTGAAGTCTCCTTTCTAAGTAAAAAATTCTCTTTTGAAGTTTTCAAAAGAATGATATCATTAGAAAAAACAAGAGCAGACTCAATTATATCTTTAAAACGTTGAATGTTCTCAAATCGATTTTCATCAGGATAATAATTCACAAATTCGTTTTGGGTAATAATTCCAATTTTACCGTCTGCTTTTGGAAGAATTGCAACGATTTGATTCGTCGTAAATGTGGTCTTTTTCCCTTTAAAGAAGCGTTTAAAAGCATTAATATTCTCATCATAAACATTCAGTCCATTTTGCGTTGCAATGAAAGTTTTCCGGCTTTTTTCGTCAAAATATAATTCTGACCCAGAAAACTGATCAAAATTTGAAGTGGAAAGTGACAATGGATTTAATGGATCAAATTCAAAGTGGTTAGTAATCTTCAAGTTTTCATCCAATACATAGATTCCAGACTGTTTTGTGGTTACCCAAAATGTTTTATTGTGGGTATTCAAAAAAATATCATTGGGTTCAGATTCTAAGTGTAGCTGAATAAACGAAAAATTTGAAGAATCAAAAACACTCAAGCCATCTTTACTCAGAACAATTAGTTCTTCATTAATTCCTTTCGAAAGTTTTTGAATGTCTGAGTTAAGAATACTTAAAGAGTCTTCTATGTTAGAGAAAAATATGTTTCGATCATTATCATAAAAAACATTCAATCCTTCTTGAGTACCCACCCATAACAATCCATTACTTGCCTTCAATACTGAATTAACATTGTTATTGCTCAAGGCCAATTCAACGGATTTGATTTGGCCATAAATAAATGTGCAAGCAAGTATGTTTATTAGTAGAAAACTTTTAAAGATTGATTTTGACATTATTAGTTTTTAAAGATTTGTCTTGATTTGAGCTTTTGCTAAGTTTTTAACCACAGAGTTTTGCCAAGTTGCAAAGTTATCATTTGCGAGTTTAACCATTAGATTTTTGCTTTCTTCTTGCAATCCAGTCGCTTTCATTGCCAAGGCTTTAAAATAGCTATGGTAATTATCATCATCGAGTGTTTCTATTGGAATTTTAGAATAAAAATCTAGTGAAAGAGCAGGGTCTCCCTCCATAAGTGAATTATATCCAGATAATAAATGGTATGTGTTTAACGCATTAGGATTCCATGATAAGCCTTCTTCAGAAAGGGTTTTAAATTCTGCAAGTAAATCTTTTGCTTGTTCATAATTCCCGAAAAGGATGTTAAACCAAATCTTCATTTCATATTTATTACTTTCTACATTGTATTCAATTTTTGTGATTTCATTTTGGTCTACTGCATCTTCAATAAGTAGTTTTTTATTATTATTTACTAATTCAGCCATAGTCGTAATTGTATTTTCTGTCTCTTCCATATTCAGACTATGCCCCAGCACTAAAAATTTTGAAAACTCTACTAAAAACTTGGTGTTATTTTTTTGAATTTCAGGTAAATCATAATTATTGATTTCTTCTAATACCGAATTCAAAACGAAAATAGCGTCACTGTATTTTTTTTCGTACATGTAGGCGTGAGCAATGTATATGTTATAGTTAACGTTTACCCAAACTTGCCTTCTATTATTTTCGATATCTTGATTATCGCCCATTACTTTAATTCCATCTTTATAAAACGATCTACCTTTTTCATAATTCGCTTGAAAAGTATTTATATGTCCCATCATTAGTAGTGCATTGCTATATGGAAATCTCTGTTGTGGATCATTTAAATCAAGATTCTCTTTCATAGTCTTAATTGCTTTTTGATATGCTGACTCTGCTTTGACAAAATCATTTTTTGCTCTGTAAACATTCCCTAAGAACCTTGATGGGACATGACTTTTAGGGTAGTATTTTTGAATTCTATTAAGTAGTTCTTCAGCTTTGTCAAGGTCCCTGTCTGATTCTGAAAGTGTTTTAAAAGAATTATCTACTGGAAAATGAAGAAAAGCAAGATTTTCTAGCGCATCAAAACTTTCTGGATAAATATCCAAAGCTTTCTCCCACATAACTTGAGAACCTTTTGGGTCTTGAAGCTTATTTTTAATCGTCCCAGAAAGAATATACAGCTGATAATAATCAGGATGCTTTTCAATTAAAAGTGAGAGTATGTTGTCTGCTTTTGAAAGATCTCCATTGATAGTTTGCTCATATATACTCTCAATTACATTAGCTTCAATATAGCTTAGATTTTCTCTTAAGTTGTATGCATTGATTAAATTTGCTCTTCTGTTATCTCTGTCTCCAAAATTATTTAACGCTAGAGCCATACCAAAATCAGGATCTATTTTTAGAATAGAATCCATTAATTTCTCATTTAAGTACATTCTTCTTTCTTCAGAATTATTCATGAATTGACGCATCAACTGTTCTGCATCATCTGATGTAGTAGTAAGAGGAATTAGCTTTAATTGTCTCTTTTCTTCACAAGAAAAAAGAGTTACACTGAGTATGAATAGATAAATTAAATTTTTCATTGATTGATTGTTTTATAGTAAATAGAGTAATATTAAAAAGATTGTGAAACAGATAATGGTTTTTATGAGGGAACGTATTGCAGCGTTTACATGTTTGAATTTTGTGAATGCAATATTTGCAGTAGCATAAACCATATGTGCTAAGTGTTTTTTATATTGTTCATCATCTGTCAATAAAGAGTTCAAATCCTTATTATAGGTCTCAAAGTCTTGATATCCCATTGCAACATCTCCAAAAAATAAAGGTGAATTTATTGCCGATTTTTTAAAACGTGGCAAAAAACATTTGACACAGGAAACAAAAGAGATAAACGTAAAATAGATAACAGGGAATATTGAAAACAAGATAATGTAGTCGGTAGGCTTGTTTAATTCAAAAACATATACGTTTTCTTCATCCAAAATATCTATAGTATAAGCAAAAGTAAAGACAAGGCTAAATACTGATATAATGACACTTGATTTGATTTCGGCGAAGCGTATTTGTTCGTAATTGTAATTTATTACTTCCCAGTAATCTCTAAGTGAAGTTTTCAAAATAGTATTGGCTATGATTATTTCATAAATATAATGAATAAAATTAATTTGCTTGAATCATTTTTTCATCTTCTTCAGATATTTTTAAAAGTGTTAGATTAATTTTTTGCCTAGTATTTTTGAATTCAAAATAATACTCTAGTTTTTTCCTATTGACATGTCTGAAGGTATGGATGTCATCATATTAAAAGAAAACCCTCCACTAGGGAGGGTTTATATTTTGGATTATTGAAGATTAATTTTCCCAATGTAGGGTCTCTCTAATCACTGATTTTTTGAATCCTTGTGGAAGAATTTTGCCCATTTTTGAAGCTTTAGTCATCGCCTGCATGGGATTATTTTCCTTATATCTCAGGTAATTCATTGCATCAGCTAAAGTTTTAAAGCCGTCCCTTGTCCAAATACTAGAATAGGTTTCATTTCCTTGAGGGTGGATGCGAGTATGAACCCCCCAAGAAGTTCTTTTACTCATTCCGATAGATTTTTTATGAACCTCTCTCCAAAGTGTCTTGTTTTCATTTATGAAAGCAGCTAGATTATTAGGATTTGCATAATTAAAGATAGTAAAGTTAGTAGGCTCCTCCCCATAGTTCTCCTGTACTTCAGTTTGATAATTAACTACTGCTATCGTCTTTCTTAGATCAACAGTGCTGATTTCTCTCGCATCCATTCCAATTACTGAGGGATCCCAAACACTTCCACTATTGGTGGCTTGTTCTATAGATTCAAAGACATTCACTATAACATGGGTTACATCATCTATTCCGATTGTTTTGAGTAATCCCCATCCAGTCATTTTGCCTTCATCAATTCCTTTTTTGGCAATTTTTGACCAATAATCAATTTCAAGTCTTTCAAATTCTGCTGAGTTTTCTGCAGGAACATTTACATATACATGAGTGCTTATTTGAGCTAAAATGTTATGCGTATTAAAAACGCTAATACTGATAAATAATAATAATATATTTTTCATTTTGATTTATTTAATTAATATTTCGATTAGTTAGATGGGGCAGCGGTTTCTGCTATTTTGGCTGCTATCATTTTTAGATCAAAACCGTTTGGTAAATGAATCTTTTTATATTCTTTTTTTGATTCGACCCAATTAGTCCAGTGGTTCATAGCATCTTCGAGAGTTAAAAAACCATCCCATGTCATTACATTGTGTTCACCAAAGTTTTTTGGAGAGACTCTAACACCGGAGACCCAACCAGCTCTTCCGTTTTGATTTGTTTTGTTCATGTTTTCAAAAAACACTTTATATTCTTTTTGACTTTCAATAAATTTTGAAGGTTCCTCAGAAAAACCAAAATTATAAGCTGAAAATTTTGCGCCTGGCACCATTGCAGAATCTTTGATGTGCCACAAATACATGCCACCTTGTTTTACTTTATATGATAATAGCTCTTGTGGAACCCCTAAAAGATTATCTGTATCATTCCACCAAGGTCCAGCATTTAGATATGCTTTCATATCTGAATATACAATTACAAATTGATACCAATTACCTACTAACTGATGATTAACTTCTCCTCCCATTGCGTTTGAGGGTTGTAAAACCTTTTCAAGTCCCCAATAAATAAATTTCCCATCATTAACGGCTTTTTGGGCAAGTTTAGACATATAGTCTCTCTCTACCATTTCAAATTTTGATTGATCTTCACTGTTCACATATACGGTATGGTATAAGGTGATTTGCGCAAAAGATAGCGTACTTGAAAAAACAAGAATAAATAATATGATTTTCTTCATTTTAATTGATTTATGGTTAATAATATTCGAATTTAATATTTTTAGTTAAAACTTCCTATTCATCATAAAAAACCCTTCACAAGGAAGGGTTCAATTTGTCAAAGAAAGAAGAGTGTATTCTTTTTATTTCTTTTCACTGGCTCTATCGTATGCATTTAATTCTTTTATTTTTCCATCAACGAAGTTCACATCTACAACTTGATGTGAAGTGACAGTATTCTCTTCTATTACTTGAACTACGTCAACACCTGTTGTTAACCAATGCTGTTTTATTCCATCTGCTCCCTGCACAGTATTAGCAACCATCCATTTAACTTTCCAAGTTGGGTTTGCTGCACCAAACCATACTTCTAGTTCTTTTTTATGAGAATCACGTCCATTATAAAGAGATCCATCTGCAGCCCTAATAATTACATCTTCCCTATCCATTTCATGGATCTTTTCTAGATTTTTATCATTATGAGCTTGAATGTAATCCATATATACGTCTGTGATGGCCAAATCTCCAGCAATAATTTCTTGCTTTACTCCCTGGTCATTATATTCATATCCTATAACCGTTGGTTTGATTGATGTTTTTTCTATTGGAGTTTTACACGATACCAAGACTAAAGTTATTAGGGTAATTACTGTGATTTTTTTCATTTGAATTGATTTATGGTTAATAATACCTCTAAGGTATAAAGTTTAGGTTACATATCAAATATCAACCCCCGTATTCCAATAGAAAACTTTTTTAAAATCCATGCCCCTAAGTTTGAATTAATGTTGGATGGAAACTTTTAGCTTTCAAATAAAAGTAGCCGTACAAATACCGTACTAAGTAAAAACAAAAAATCCCTAAAACCACTAAAAAGTAATCCTAGTTTAAGGCATTAATATCAATGGGTTAGAGGGGATTTGGATTGTATCCATTGGTGTAAAAGAAAAACCCTTCGATTGGGAGGGTCATTTTCGAATTTACTTAACGTTAATCAACGGAATTTTTTCGGCTGAGCTTGAGAATATCGGTTACCTCAATAACATTTTTATCATAACCATAGAGCGTTGCATTAATCATTGCATATCCTACTTCTTTTAATGAACAAATCATTTTAGGAAGTAATCGTCTTAATAATGGTAAGATTGGTTTCATTAATTTTAGAATTGTAAATGTATTATTGAGACCTGGCGTAGGTGTAATTCCACCAGGTCTAAAAGCATATACATTTTTAAATGGCATTTTAATTAAATCGTTTTCAGTTTTTCCTTTAACCCTTGCCCACATAGATCTTCCTTGTTCACTTGAATCAGTTCCAGCTCCTGAAACATAAATTAATGTAAAATTTGAATTGAGATCTGCAAGAGGTTTCGCAAGTGACATGGTTAAATCATAAGTTAAAAACTTATAATCGTCCTCTTTCATTCCAATTGAGGAAACTCCCATGCACAAAAATGCTGCATTATAACCTACGAGTTCATTTTGAATTGAAGAGAAGTCTGAAAAATCTTTGTGGATGATTTCTTTTAGTTTTGGATGGTTGACGTTGCATGTACGTCTATTAATAACCAAAATGTTTTTAATCTTTGGATGATTTATGCATTCATGTAAAACACCCTCACCAACCATTCCAGTCGACCCCGTAATAATTACTTTCATATAATTTTGTTCTTTATTCGAATTTTTGATAATTATAAATCTTAAATAGATCACATATCAAATTCCAACCCCCGTTCCAATATAAAACTTTTTTAAAATCCATGCCCCTAAGTTTGAATTAATGTTGGATGGAAACTTTTAGCTTTCAAATAAAAGTAGCCGTACAAATACCGTACTATGAAAAAACAAAAAATCCCTAAAATCACTACTAAGAATCTCAGGATTAAGGCAATGATATCAATGGATTAGAAGGGATTTGGATTGTGTCCAATGGTGTAAACATCTATCTAGATATTATTGTATAAAACACTTTGTGTTGAGGTCTAGGATTTTCATCATTGCCAACTTCTACTTCCCATGAAATAAAATCCATCTTTCCATCACTGTTTATATTGACTGGGTAAGCTCTTCCTAATTTAGCAATATCAGTTTCCCTAACGATTGGACTATTTAAAAAGTTTTCATATCCTTCAAGTTGATATTTGTAAACATGAGGGATTTTATTTTCTACATCATAAATTTCAAAATATCCATTGTTATTTATATAAATATTTGTTCCACGATGTATGTTAGGAGGACCATCTGTAACATGGCTTGTAAGATGAATTATATCTAAAACATTGTCTCCATTAAAGTCATCAAGTATCAAATCACCTTCGCCTTGCCATTGATCAAACTCTGATTGATCATCAACTTTAGAATTTGTAACATCGAGAAATCCATTCCCTGAATTATTTTTTAGAAGCTGAATGCCTGTTCCTCTATAATAAGGTTCATCACGTGTGGTAGCAATAATTATATCAATAAAACCATCATTATCAAAATCAGTAGATTCAAAATCATTTAGTTTACTATTATTCAAATAACGAGGGTTAGGTAATTGTACTTTTTCCCATTCAGAGAAATTTGCTGTTCCATTACTCATTGCTACCCAACCAGAACCTCCATTTCTAACAATATATCCAGAATCAGGAGCTATGATAATGTCGTCATTTCCATCATTGTTAAAATCATTTGAATGTGCCTCATATGTATTTGCATAAGGAGGATCAAGTTTATATGGAATAAAAGAATCATGAAGCTGAAGAGAGCTCCTAGAGAAGTTGCCATTTCCATCATTTAATAAGATTCTACTTTCCATAAAAAAATCAACATCTCCATCATTATCAAAATCACCTAAGGCAATAGCTCTATCGGTCAGGAAATCTGCAATACCATCATTGTTTTCGTCGTCCTCTTGAGTTACAGTACCTTGATAGATTCCAACTAAGTTTTCAGAATTGTCATTGTATCCGTTTCCATTTGAAAGAGCAAGAATTGGAGTAGATGATTTTGAATTAGTTCCACCATCAATTTGGCTTATTACAGGCTCACCTCGCATTCCCAAAATAAAATCTTCTATTCCATCATTATTTAAATCAGCTACTGCTGATCTATACATTGACATTGGTCTTCTTTCAAAATCTTGAGAAAAATATTCTTGTGAAAACTCAAAAGTTCCATCTCCAAGATTTATAAAAGCAAAAAGTGGATTTCCTGTTTGATTAGAAGGAGCTGTGTGTGGACCATAAGAAAATCCGAAAATCATATCCTCTAAGGAATCTCCGTTTAAATCTAATTTATTAATGAACTCAAGATTTACATAGAAAAAACCAGCTGACCTTAAATTTGTTCCATAGTAATATGAATCATGTTGCTCGTCAGATTTAAAACCAATCCACCCTTTTTTAATTACAGAATAAAAATCAGTTTCTTGATACTCCGTATCATTCCCAAATAATAATTCACTTGGTTGACTCACTACTACATTATCAATATTCAAAACCTTTTCTGTAAATAATCCTGATGATGTAAGTGTTATTTGACTGAAACTAGAAGTTAATTGAAAATCTGATTCAATATTTACAGAAAAAGTGTTTTCTTCCGAAACCAATCCACCACTCTCATTAAACCATCCAATAAACTCATATCCCTCATTTGGAGTAGCGGTTATAGTAACCTCTGTCCCTTCATCAAATGTTCCACCATTAGTTACGCTACCACCTTCTCCAGCTGTAACTGTTAAAGTATATTGAACAACTACTGGTGTGGGAGCTGGGGGTTCAGGCTCTGGAGTTGTACTTTGAACAGTACTATTTGGAGGGGTAGTATCCTCTTCTTCAGCAGAACAGCTTAAAAGGATTAGGAATGCTGTTAGGGCAAATGCTAAAGGGTAGAGTAGTTTTTTCATTTTAACAATATATAGAGATTAGTTTATATATCAAATCCAAATCCCTTTTTTAAATAGAAAAACCGTTTTTTAAAACCCATGCCCCTGTGTTTGGATTAATGCAGGATTGAAACTTTTAGCTTTTAAATACAATATCATAGTCCACATCTTTACCATTATGTTTGGTTACATACTTACACACTGCTTCACTATCATAGATTGGTTGATAGTCTCCTACTGATACATTGCCCATTCCATGTTTAACTTCCTGATAGGTCATGTCTGTATTAGTGCCAATAAGTATATGTACGTGTTTGTTATTGTAATCTCCCTTATCTCTCTCTGATACAAAGAATGCCTGTTCTACCTTGTTAGAACGCTGTAGAAGCTTTGTAAGCCAGTTTCTCACTGTCATTGTATGAATCCTGTAAGGTGTTCTACAAGTTGCAAAGTAGTTCCATTGTAATTGTTGGATAAAGTCTGCGTAATCTTTTGATAAATTCATTCTCTTAAGTTTAGGCAATAACATAGATTAAGGAAGTCCATGCCCTTGCTGGTTATTAAATACTTGGAATTGGAATGAATTTTATTTGAATACTCAAAGATACTCAATAAAAAAACAGCTAAATTTTAGGAGTGAAAATCAGTGTTG
>Ga0209653_1002135_pt1 | contig 14769 bp, 26 predicted proteins | sample SaaInl6LU_22_DNA_FD_184644 | JGI IMG/M metagenome (GOLD analysis project Ga0209653, IMG submission 184644) | Marine microbial communities from expanding oxygen minimum zones in the Saanich Inlet - ESP_116LU_22_DNA (SPAdes) (version 2) | ecosystem: Environmental > Aquatic > Marine > Intertidal... | reverse complement strand
AGACCGGTGCAAGATTATCTCACGAAGAAAGGGAAGATATCCTAACCAATAAAGATGAGTACATTGGTAAAACGGCTGAAGTAAGATACTTTGAAACCACCGATGATGGATCTCTAAGATTCCCTGTATTTTGTGGAATTCGATTAGATAAATAAGATATGGATAATAATTTTAAGGAAGAAGACGAAAAATACCAAAGGTTTTTAGATTTGGGTGAGGCATTATCGAGTAAACATGTTAATGTGGGTGAAATCGGTAACGAGAACATTAACAATTTTATTGAAGGTTACCGAAGTGGGGAACTAATCGAGGAGTTCCACAAAATGAAGGAATTCAATCGAGGGTTTCATATACACATGCTTGAGATGGTAATGATAACCGCAAGGAAGAAATTAAACAATATGGATAAGTACAATGAAATAAAGATCATTGTTGAAGAATTAAAACTAATCAACAAGTTCTCTACAGGTGGGGAGGATGAACAATAAATTAGAACATGAAATATTCAGGTAAATGGTGGGATAATCCCAAAAGAACGGAACAGGAAAGACAAACAGCATCGTTTGCAATCAATGGTATTATTTGGTGTGTAGTGATACTATCATTATTAGTATTTCTATCAAGGATATGAAACAAGAGTATACATATGAGTCCAATATGGAGATTATGGACCACATCATTAATGAGTTAATGATCGTTAGGACCATACAGGAAATCGAGGGATTCGATAAGGCATTAAGGATAACGTTCCTAACTATGTTTCCAACAGTATCTGAAAAGGGGGATATCATAGAGAAAATGTTTAATGATTATTGTGAGGACTACACTGTTAAAGAATGGTACGAGAGTTTATTCAAAGTAAAAATAACGAAGAGATGAAGTTAAGGGTTCTTTCATATGAATTTTGTAAAAGTGAAATTAAAAAATACAAACACTATAACGATCTATATAAAACAGACCCATCAATAATAAATAAAGTTAGAAAAAATGGTTGGTATGAGTTAGTGGATGGTTTAGAGAGACAACAACATAAACCATATACTGAAAAGGAAATCCTGAGGGAGGCCAAAAAATATAAAAAGAGAGTTGAGTTCCAAAAAGGTTCGGTTTCTCATTACGCTGCGGCCAAAAGGTTAGGTATCTTTGAGAAGGCCACTAAACACATGGGTAGGTCGGCAGGTGTAAAGAAATATAGTAAAGAAGAAATATTAAAATCGGCAAGAAAATGGGGAAATCAACGGGATTGGGGACAAAACGATAAAAAGATTTATTTATGTGCTAAGGGTTATGACAAAAAAAATGGTAGTGACGAAGATAGGGAATTTTGGGAGATGTGTATCTCACACATGGAATATCTGTTTAAGCCCAACGGTTATTGGACATATGAAAGAACTAAAGAAGTTTCATCATGTTATGATGATATAAGAATTTTTAAAAAAGAACAAACTGAGGTCCATAAAGTAATTGTCAGGGAAGGGTGGAATGACTTAATTGAACATATGGTATGGACAACCCCTAAAGGTAATATAAGATACCCACCAGGATATTTTAACAATAAAGAAGTTGCCAGAGAAGAGGCCCTAAAATACAAAACTAGGTCTGAAATTGAAGTTAAGTGTCGTCCCGCTTATGATGCCATCTATAAAAATGGTTGGGGTGAGGAATTATTTTCACATATGGAAAGACACGCAACTAATAGACCAAGGCACATATATTGTTTTGTGTGGGAAGATTTAAAAATTTCATATGTTGGACTAACATGTAATTGGAAGAGGAGAAAAAATGACCATTTAAACCAAAAAAACCCTAAGAGTGCGATTTATAAAACAATAGAAAAATATGGACAACCGGTCTTTAAATTACTAACCACTGTCCCCGTCGCGGAACAAGATTCACCAAAGGTTGAGAGTAAATGGATAAAACATTATACGTCATTAGGTTACACTATGTTAAATAGGGCCAAAGCGGGGTCGTTAGGTGGTAAAATTTCGATATGGACAAAGGAGAAAATATGGGGTATCGCCAATAACTGTAAGTCAATGACTGAATTTTATGGTGAAGTTGGTTGTGGGATTATAAGTAGGTGTAAAACAATGGGTATTTTTGATGAAATTGTAAATAAGTTATGGGTTGATGGTGATACTAAATCCCGCTCTGGTGGGTGGAATGTTGAAGACGCTATGATCGTGGCAAAAAGATATAAGTCCATAAGTAAGTTTCAAAAGGATTATTCTGGTGCCCATAAGTGTTTAGCCAAGAATAGTTTATTAAAACATATTTTCCCCAACACTAAACAGTAATAAAAATAACAAAATGAGTAGACCCAATAAATGGACATACGATAAAATAAAAGAGATTACTAAAAACTATCAGGGGGAATCTCTTAATAGTTTAAAAAAGAAACATGGTTACTCAGGTATGGTAAGTCATATAAAAAGAAATGGTTATACCCCTGAAGAATTTGGTTTGGTTTATAGAAAGATTCGGGAGAATAGGCAACATCGAGGGGAGTACGGTTATTCACCTGAATGGTCTTCTTACAAGAATATGAGATTACGATGTTATGATTCAAATCACAGGGCATACAAATGGTATGGGGGTAAAGGTATAAAGATTTGTGAGAGGTGGATGGAAACCCCCTACGGATTTTTAAATATGATTAAAGATCTTGGAGAGAAACCGACACCTAAACATCAGATAGATCGTATAGATGAAGATAAGGATTACTCACCAGAGAATTGCGTGTGGTCCACCCATAAAGATAATCAATGGAGAAGATCTAAAAACACTAATTATCCTAATAGAGTAAAACCCGATAAACACGTTATAAACCCTGGAGATAAATTCGGGGGGTATACAGTGATAAAGGAACTTGAAACAGTACGTAGAAGATATTTTTTATGTACCACACCTAAAGGTATAAAAAAACAAGTAAGAATAGATAGATTATTAAATAATAAAAAGAATGACCAATAACGACGTTCCATCAATATCCCCAAATTGCGGGGGTCTAACCAATAGTATAGATAATAACCATACGTATAATAAAAAGAATAGTATAGTAGTATTAAATAATAAACCCTATAGAGATAATTAAAAAACCTTTATAGGGTTTAATCTGTTTATAAAGGTACATGAACTATAAAAAGAAAAGAAAGTCTCTAAGATGATTTCTAATGTACTATAAGAATAAAAGAATACTATAGTATAAAAGATATATTGTAATATGGTATAAGAAGATAAAAGTTATAATGTATAAAAGGACACTATAGTATAAGAAGAAATAGTATAGGAAGAAATTCCAAATTATACTATAGATAATATTCCAAATAGTAGTATTCCCCCGGCAACTTATGACAGTAGTTGGGTCAGATCAAAGTGAAGATAAACACCCGAAGGGTACCTCATTTCACCACCATAGAGACCCCGTAGATGTCATACAACATACAGGTGTCATACGTGTACCAAAACCCCCTATTATAGTGTCTTAAAACGTCTCTAAACGTCCCATTTTTGTCGTAATCAAAATAATACCTCTACAGTATATAGAATCGACACTTTTTTCCCCTCACATATATACAAACATAAATTCTACCACATTTTACCACTTTATACCACTACGTAGGGTATTGACCTGTGCGTGAATCTTAACCTATATTTTCTGAAATTTTATAATGATGATACTTTTATAAGTCTTAAAGGTCCGTCAGAGGTATAAAATTATTACGTTTATATATGTATATATTATTAATTAAATTATACAAGTATTACATTTATATCGTTATACTGTGGTGACTAAAAAAAAAGAACACGTATAAATAAAAATACATTATACGTGTGATTAAATAATTTCTTATGATGAGGTATTATAATAATATTGTTATACCGTGGTTTAGGTTAACAACTGTAAGGGGGGAGATGTCATACACTTACAGTTATGAGGGTTTCCCTATAGTGTGTAGTTACAATCTGTAATCAAAACCGTATAATGAAATAACAGTTATGAAGTAATACATCAGTGTATATGGTTAATAGTATATAACAGTATAAACTTAATACCCTTACGTATATGTCATACACTGCCGATTAAAATCTGTGAAGACTGAAGGGTGAGGAACAAATATACTACTATAGTGGTGTGGTTCCAATAACAGGTCCCCCATTTATTTGTGGACGTATCTTATATGGTTTTAATCTCCGGCCCAAGTCTAAACCTACTTCGTCCTCGTCCTTATCTTCGGGGACCTTCATCTGAACCTGACAGATACTAGATACTTCAGGGGTGAGAGTTAGTTCGATATTAATATCCTGTACGTCATACATACGGGTTGATGCTTTCACTATAGTATGATCTCTCTTTATCTTTGTCATACACTCTGAGTGTGAGGGTAACTTAAACCTTTTCACCTTGGTCATTAGATCATTGATGTCCTCTTCTGGTTCTTCTAATGATATTGTTGATTGACCACCAAAACCGTAATCCCATATGGTTCTACCTTTGCCGATTAAAATTCGGGATCCTCCTCCATTAAGATCATCTACTATGGTGATCTTGGATATGGATAGGTAACCTTGACCATTCTTATTGGATAGTTCTTTTACTATATCTACCATAGTATTTCTTATAACCCCCGCAATGTCGGATACTACTGTGTCATAGTCCTTAACGGATATCCTAATGTCACATGCGTATAGTATCTCATATTTAGTCATGTCCGTTTCCACTACGTATACTTCATAGTCAAATGATTCGTTGGTACCGCTGTGGGTGAAGTTCTCAAATATATCTGTTAATTTCATAATTATAAATATCTTGTTCTGCCGATTAAAATGTGGATTCTTTACGTCCGTATGTTTTGCCGATTAAAATTCACCTGAGGGCCCCTTCGATTCGGGTGGCCACAAAAAAAGAGGGACCCAAATAATGAGACCCCCTCTTTCATGAAAGTTAACGATGAACTATGCTGCCTTACGAGACTTCAATAATTCATTACGGAACTTAAGTGCTTTCGCCTTATTGGTGAAGTACTGATCGTACTGAGTTCCTCTTACACTTACTCTAACTCTGTAACGATTACCGTTGCTGTTAGATACTTGGTAAATGTTATTACCTAAGTTAGTGTACGTTGTTCCTGTGTTGGTTTTTTTACTCATAATATATTTGTTTTAATTTATATCTATAATATAATGAAAATATTTTATAAAGTCAAATCCCCGGGGGTGAAAATTATGTCAATGAACTGTTGCCGATTAAAATCTACCTGAAGGTCCCTGTCTTCTTGAAACCGTTGCCGATTAAAATTGACAGTGGAGGTGATTCTACTGAGTCAGACTCAAGTAAAAAATGAATATTATGGATAGTATAATAACCGTCAAGTATAACCATCCAATAATCTGATACGTAGTTGCAATCCTCTTAGGTGATCGACCCTGTCTTTCGTTTTGATTTTCTTGTGTCATAACTTCTTATTTAAATCTAATTGTTTCTTAAATAGTACGAAGAGTTTCTCCTCGCATTTCTCCATCTCTGCTGTGTCCAACCTACAGGACGCAATGTCCCACTTGGTCATCCAATGTGATATCTTATACATTAACATGGTCCACCTGTTTTATATATTCTTTAAGTTTCTCTTCTTGCACGTATATGGATTTACCTATGATGAAAATCTTTCCTTGGTACCCATCTAAATTATAATCAGGTAGATCATATGACATCCAATGAGGTTTAACTTTTGGGTTATATGATATTCTAATTAATCCTCCACCGAATCCATCCACATCCATCGTGTGTGATTTAAATGATATCCAAGAACATACCGTCTTGTTATCACCTTCGAAGATTCGGGTTGCCGTCTTCTGAGAGTTACATAGTCTACCACTGTCCATGGTGATCTTGAAACTATCATCAGGGTGAAAGTATTCTACTCTGTCTTCACCCTTATTTCTTAACTGCCACTTCATGAAGTTCTCTCCCCTCCCTAAGTGAAATCTTAATTTATTACTCATCTATGAATGTGATTTTAATTCCGTGTACCTGTCCATCCATTTCTGATACCTCCACACTGTAGAATCCATCACCCACACCTGAAGATGAAACAACCCCCGTGTCATACACACCCCAATTGTCACCGTTAAGTGTTCGATCACACATCTTCACATACCAATCCTCACCTGGGATGTCATCCTTGATATACGTCCCACCGAATGGATCACCCTTCTCTGTTAACCACGGTAGTTTATCTGCAACCTCATCATCTCTATACTCTGTCATACAGAACACTCCAAGTTGTCCACTGTCTACAGGTAAGTTACTATGATCCTCCCAAACAGGTGATTTAATATTCTCGTGTAATACAGTGAGAGATTTATTTCTTAATCCCCATATAGGTATTTCTCCTCTGTCCACAGATACATTGTACATACCTGGTCTTAGATTCCTTAGTATTGTCATACACATGAAGTCGTCGTGGTGACAAGGATCGGTGACAACAGCGTGTTCACCTAATTTAATTTGTTTTGACATGATAATTGTTTTTATGGTTATGGAACAAATATACCGAATCAATCTAATGATTACAAGATAAATCCGGTATATGATTGCCGATTAAATTTTACAGTGGAGGTGAGATCTTAGTCAATGAAACTAAAGAAGTATTCAATAACTGGTACTGTCCACCCATTACCTAAACCATGTATTCTTTGGTTCTTACTCACACCCTTTACGTTTGTGTATCCTATAGGTAATCCCTGAAATTGTTCACAGTGTTCTGGGGTGAATGTCTTAACAATACCATCTACGGTTAAGTAGTGTCCCGTACCTGACCACTTACCATTCTTTGAAAATCCACCAAGTGAGGTTAAGATTGCATTTGCAATACCGTCCTTTCTATCACTTCTATAGGTTTGGTACCACTTACTTCCATCAGGATGATGGTTACCTATGTACTTCCCACGGAACCCAACACCCGTTACTGCGTTGCCGATTAAATTTGACAGTGTCGGTGATTCACCTGAAGGTGCAATATCTGTAAGGTTGGTCCAATAGTTTCTCTCCCTATTTGCGGGGGTGAATTCTGATGAGTTAACAAAGATAGGTTTAACACCTAATACTTCACTAATTAAATTAGCCCATTTCTTAGTCATCTTCACATTCTCTAATAAGAAGTATTTCGGTTCTAACTTCTTAACTAAGTTAACGAACTCCCAAAATAAATAAGACTCACCTTTAAATTCGAAACCTTCAGACTTTAACTCAAGGTATCTTTCTAATGTAAGTACCTCCACACCTTTTACAGTTACCATCCCATATTTCTTCCCACTGAATGAGAAGTTCTGACATGGTGAACCCCCTACAATAAGATCAAAGAATCCTTTACCGAAATCACTAAGTTTGAAATCCCTTATATCACCTAAGTATATAATGTCAGGATGGTTTGCTTTGGAAATCTTAATTGAGGATTTGTTAATCTCATATGCGTAATATTCCACTTCTCTATTTATGTTCTTAAGGACCTGTCTTGCTGTTCCGATTCCATCGAATGCGGATAATACTCTTAGTTTGCGTTTCTTCATAATTTAAATTGTTTCTGATGTTAATGTATAATAGTTTACTTCTAATAATTGATCTAGTATGTATGACAACGTTTCCATGTCTAATCCCGTAATATCAAAGTCAACAAAATCTCCACCCGCAGATCTGCCGGTTAGAAGACCATCCTCGTTAATACCCGTAACGATCCATTTCTCGACTCCGTCATACACTGAGATGTCTGTACTAAACATCCTGTGAAAATCAATGGGTTCACCTTCAAGAGATTCAATACTCTTAATAACCTTTTCAATAAGGTTCGTTCTGTGTTGCTGTAAAAGTGTTACGTATGACATAATATTACTTTTTAAAGATTATACAAATATAAACGTTTTATTCTGTGTTACCAAATCCTTTTTAATTCTTCCTTGTTTTCTTCTATGATTTTATTCATTGCTTTAACAATACCTTTTGAAGCTCTGTCCATAAATCCGAAGTCCATAGATAACTTCTTTAGATCCCTACCATCAATTTCTATCTTACCCACTATCACCCTAAGGTCTTTAGTACTTCCACCTTTACGGTAGAACGGTGACCTTGCGTATATGTAGTCATCCCTTACTATTGATAGTTTAATCTCCTGTAGATTTTCCTTGGACCTCAGTTGCAGGATTATCTCTTCTAATAGTGCCAACTTATCTATTGTTGGTTTGATCTTAGTATAAGAATTCCTATAGGTCTGAGTTAACTTAGTTAGATCGTCCGACGGACTTGGTGGACTTAAGTTAAGGAATCTTTCGAACTCACTTAACTCCTTATTGGTACCTACTACTTCCGTTAGTACTCCATGTACATGTTTTGTTTTTTTACTCATATCTTTTAATTTTTGCCGATTAAAATCCCCCCCGACCCGGCGTGATCCTCATCAGGGGTGATTATTTTTTATTCTTGGATACCTAACTTATCTGTCAGTTCTTCCATTATACTATCCACACATTCTTTGACTTCACTATCATTTAAGAATGGGAATGACTCTCTCACCTTTGCAGGTACATCAAAACTTCCGTCTTCATTACCACCCTCATCTTCCAACTCCTCGATAATCCATTCCTTATTGTTAAACTCGAACTCACGTTCCCACCATTCACCAAACCCCTCAAATCTGTATATACCCTCTTGGTAGGTGTAGTCAATAACGTCCATTTCTCCGTCCGCAGATATTAGAACTTTACCGCAGAAGTCACATCCAGGTTCTTCGTAATACATCTCTACATCAACACCGAATTTATCCACGATGTGTTTGAAGGCTTCAACAGGTGGCGACCATGCGGTATCACCTCTAAATATGATTGTATCGTCATCAATTTCCCAATCATCAATACCCACATCCCATTTAGTTCCGAACCTATCTACATTGGTATTGTACCAGTTCTTCTCATATTCTTCTGGGGTCATATCTCCATATCCAATTAAAGATAGAAAAACCGTATTGTTCTCCGACTTATCTGTTACTTTTAAATGTGTAAGAACTGAACGCAATTTACTTACTTTCTTTGGTTCTCCCCCAATCACTACGTAATTTGAACACCAATTTGGCATAATTTCTAAATTTTAAAGATTAACTATATTTTAAAGTATTGTACAAATATATAACATTTTTTTCGTTTTACCACCAAGAAGTGTAAAAAACATCATACCCTTCTTCTATTGATTTTAAAGCTTTCTCAACAAACTCTAAATCGTATTCCCTTTCTTCTTCATCACCCATAGAGTTACCGAAGAAGAAACCCTGTGTTTCAGGTAGTGATTCACCCTTAATATCTTTCTCCAATCTTTCAAGGTCTTCCCAAGTTAATTGGACATTAACACAATTAAATTCATCTTCCCCTCCTTTTTCTCTGTATAGGTCTTCCATCCACCCCTGTAAGTTTGGGTGCTTTCTCCAATACTGAACCTCCTCCGTTTCACATAACACCACAGATTCACCTGTTTCATTATTGTAGTTCTCTGTTCTAAAATCTACAGGGTTCGTTATGAATCCCTTTTTAACTCTGTAAGCTGTTTGATCTAGTCCCATAATTATAAATTTTATATCGTTATTACTGATACAAAGATAAACATTATATTTTAATACACAAGTTTTTTTATTATATTCTTTTGCCGATTAGAATTGACAGTGAGACGCAGATCAGGATCAGGGACAGGATGGTGAATCTACATTCTATTCGGCATTGTCATACACCTGCCGATTAAAATCTGGGATGGTTCAGATTCAACAGGTGAAAGAGCATAAAAAACCCCCGATCAATATCGAGGGTCTTAATTTAAATAGTAATAACGAACTTACTATTTTCTGTGACTTTATTCCGAACCTTTTTAAACTTAAGTCCGATAATAGATTCTTTGTCGTCCTTATATCTCATATCGTACTCATCCCCATTAATTACTTTATAACCCATGTAGGTGGTAGGTACATCGGTGAATACCATAGCAACCCTTACACCATTGTTTAACATTGTCTTACATTCGTCCATATTTTCTCCACTATAAGAAAAAGTTAAATCGTAGTTAGGGTATTTTTTAGATAGTTTCAATCTATTAGGTACCTTACTATAATCGTAAAATTGTACATTAGGAAACATTTCTAAAATATTAACTTTCTTACCATTGATAACCTTACTAAATTGTAACGGACTTAAATCTGAAGTATTATTCAAACGAATACTAAATCTGTGACCTTCTTTCTCCGCTTTCTTCATTGAAGATTCGATCTCGAATATCATCCAATCCATAAAGAAATCTCGATTCTCAAAAAACAATTTGGTTTTCTTGATCCTTGAACCATTAATTTTGTTCGCCTTACTATCCATTTTATTACGTCCACTTTCATTTAAACATAATAATGTACATTCATCCGTTCTCATAGGACAAACTTCATACCCACTCATCATTGCGGGTGCAAGATATAAAGTGTATACCATTTCTTGGTACTTGTAGGCTTTCTCGTGTTTAGTCGAATTGTTAACCATACCTAAATAAGATAGTCCGGTTAGTTTCTTTGCTTGTGATAGATTCTTAAATTCCATAATGTAAATGTTTTATGATTACCCTACAAAGATACTAATTAATATTAGATACACAAGTTTTTTTGTTATATTCTTTTGCCGATTAAAATCTCCCTGAAGAGTGGGCCCTTTTTAAAAGAGCCTGCTATTAATTGCTGCGCGCATGCTACAGATCTTTTGCGCATGCTGATCACCAATTCTAATCGGCAGTCATCTCACATTGCCGATTAAAATCTGGGATGGTTCAGATTCAACAGGCAAATATGCACAAAAAAAACCCACAACTTTCGCCGTGGGTCTTTCCTCCTAATATAATGGATAGTTAAACAGAAATAAGTTCTTTAAATATTTTTCTTTCACGATTACCATACGTTCCAAACATCTTATTCTCTGAATTGTCTAATTCAGTAATTGAGTGTGTAGTGTATTTGGTTACACCACTAAATAAACCCCATAGGTTATCACCTTTCTGTGCAATCTCCCCATTAAGGTCGATATAGAATTTAGAAAGTTTGTTTTTAGTTACCGTAGATAGGTTGTCATTGTCATACACGTTTCTAACATCAACATCTTTATCAACATTAAAAAGAATACGAGCAACCATGTCTTGAGTTTCTGACGTATATCTCTTATCCGCCATTCTCTTAATGTCATCGAACATCATCTGTTCTTCAATAACAATGTTCTCAATACCTCTACAAATTTCATCAACACGATGAACCATATTTTTTGTGTGTCTAACTTTCTCTAAGTTACGGTATGCAGCAAAGAAAGTGTTTTGACAACTAATAGTTAGATTACTATTACCGAACGCTAATGAAGTTGTACCGTCGAAACTGTTTACACCTGTCACGAACCCCTCTACTTTATCATTACCCAATCTAAGGTCATTACTCTTTAATTGGATGAATACTTTTTTACCTCCACCGAAGTGTCCACCCTTATGGATATCTAAACCGGTGTATTGTGAAACACGATCCAGTAATTCCACCATTTGTGTATTCTGATACGGTACGTAGTTTGTCGAGTGTACCCCCAAAATCTCCGAGGTGTCTTCTCTCACCAACGCAATGTTAGGTAGGATGATTCCACTCTCTGTTTGAGTTGTTTCTGTTCTTACATTCCAATTAAGGTCTGTCTTGTCTAAAATCTCTTGATTTGTCATAATATATATGTTTTATTGATTACTGATACAAAGATACAAATTAATATTAGTTACACAAGTTTTTTTATTATATTCTTTTGCCGATTAAAATTACTTCAGGATCTGACAGCCGATCAAGATCACCGTGAGCTGTACAATTCTATTCGGCATTGTCATACACCTGCCGATTAAAATTGGAAATGATCTGCAGATCAACAGGTGAAAGAGCATAAAAAAACCCCCACTAATAAAAGTGAGGGTTAAAACTCTAATCATGCATATCCACATACACAATATAAATCTTTTCATCTTCTCCGAGTTCGTGGTCATCTATACCGGTTACTCCGTTCTCATTGAACTCCCAATCATAGAAGTGGTCTCGTAATACATCGAACTCTCGGTCGGGATTATGTTTCTTAAAACTTTCAATCTGATACATCTTTTCACAATGTCTCTTAGCTCCATACCAATCGAAAGGATTTTCAACTGTACCCTCTACACATGCATCGAATGCCTTTTTATAGTATTCATCTGGTACAAGCCATTCCCTTACTTGTTTATTGATATCATCAATGGTGGTGTTTTCTTCGGGAGCCCAACGACTATTCCCCCATGTGCCCGTTCGAGGTATTACATAGACTTCATCGTCTTGACTAACGCAACCACCAATGGTTCTCCAATTATTTTCTGTTCCCCAATCTGAAATTTGACTTTCAACTTCACTACACGCATCCTCTGGATTTGTAGAGGTTATCCTAACGTAATGTAAATTATGCATTTTCTTTCATTTTAGTTTGTTCCCCAAATAACTCAATCTTTAAAGCTTGTCTTTCCTCGTTCCAATCTTGGAAACCTCTTGACTTCCATTCCTCGAAAAATTTTTCTTTCCACCAATTATCTTTACATAATACCCTAATAACATCATTAGAGATATCAACGTAGTTTACCTCTGCATAATTATACAAAGTTTCTTTAGAGTTCTTTTTAGGTAAGAACTTCCCCTCATCCGCATAATCCCCCGCGATTATGACTTTATCACCAGCCCAACTTCCAATAAGTGGACTATCCGAGTTTAAATCTCCACCACCTCTACCGTTTCCGTCTGCAAGTAATACACCTAACCCCTGCATGACACTCATTCCGTCTGATGTGAACTCCATTAATTTCAACCCACTACCAAAAGCGTGTGGATTTAAAAATTCTCCCTTTGTGGTATTAACCACCTTATAATACTGTCCCATAATTAAATTGTTTTATTGATTACTGATACAAAGATACTAATTAATATTAGATATCCAAACTTTTTTATTATATTCTTTTGCCGATTACTTTTCGGTAATCCCGTCAACAAGATCATCTATACTACTCATACATGAATAAATTTCGTGCTGTGTTGACCCACCTTGTTCTATCTCATCTAAACATAGTTGGTATAAATCCATAACCTCTTCTTCTAAGGTTGGGTGTTTCTCGATTGTTTCCCTGATAAATTTTTTAAGTCCTTCCATTTGTATATATGTTATTGATTACACTACAAATATATAACAAATAATTGATTATACAAAACATATCTTTGCCGATTAAAATCTCCCTGAAGAGACGGGACCTGATCGTGTGGTGATATAAATCAAAAAAACCCTCACCAATTAAGGTGAAGGTCTTTTCTTCGTAATCATTGCGAACATTATGGAGTCACAAAAATTTCTTAACCCAATTTCACTTTAATAGTTCCATTGAAGTTATAGTTACGTAATACATCGTTATTAATTGTTTGATGTATTTGGTTTGATACTCTCTTTAATTCATCCGGCGTTGCTTTTAAGTTTTTAACGTGGACTTTGCCGTCGATAACCTTAAATTTAATCTTCTTTGTCATTTTTGTAAACTGATTGTATGTACTCAATTTTATTTATGGTATCCATGTGTTGTGAACCACTATACCTATTCTGTTGCCGAGTAATATTCGCAACAACTCCTCCCGTAGGAACATATCCATCTTCGATATGTAAGTTCACCTGCAATGTTAAACCCTCGGGTGAACTACTTGATAATACTTTATAACTCATTACTATAGTAGTTTAAGTGTGCCATTCTCTCATATTCTTCATCGGTCTTATTAACCAAGTCATCTGACGTCTTACATTCGGGACATACTCTCACCTCATACAACGTATGGTCTTGTTCATTATGCCGATTACTTTCCATGATGGATACTAATTCCTCCTCAGTTCCACTCCAATTACACGTATTACATTCGTACTTATCCATAACTCTATAGTGTTAATATGCAGAAACTGCGGTTCTTTGATTTAATTCATAACTCTGTCCTTCCCACTCTGTGTCGGGATTGGTTAAATTGTGATAATACCTTTTTAACCTTTCAGATATCTTATCTAACTTCTCGTCTTGTTTATCGGTACGTTTTTTATGAAATGAACGTATTGTGTCGTTACAACAAACTTTACCTAACATACCACCACCTAAATAGTTCTGATATGCGGACATCTTCTCACCTCTAAAACCAAAACGTGTTAAGTCTATCTCAACACCTCCACCACGACTACTTACTTCTAATCGTAATGTTACATCTTCAAAATTGATTTGTTTTCCCATGATTATATATTTTTAATGATTACTATAACAAAGATAAGAATTATTTTTAAATAAACAACTATTTCCGTTATATTTGTTTGCCGATTAAAATTGTGATTCCCCATCTCCTTCCTGTTTTTAATTTTCTAAATAAGCTTTAACCCAAAAGATTGGTAACCCAGGGTGTTGGTTTTCAAATTGTTTCTTCCCATGATCTATTGCTTCTTTCTCTGTAGAAGCTTGCACGGATAAACCATACTTTTGGTGGTCATCTCCTTGTTCTCTACCCTCGTGGTCATTCGGGTCTATTGACATTACTGTGATGTGATAATTTTTCATTGTGTTAATGTTTTATTGATTACCCTACAAATATATAACATATAATTGATTATACCAAACTTAATATTGCCGATTAAAATATTCTATGGCCCGTGTGAAAA
>Ga0209653_1002133_pt1 | contig 14783 bp, 15 predicted proteins | sample SaaInl6LU_22_DNA_FD_184644 | JGI IMG/M metagenome (GOLD analysis project Ga0209653, IMG submission 184644) | Marine microbial communities from expanding oxygen minimum zones in the Saanich Inlet - ESP_116LU_22_DNA (SPAdes) (version 2) | ecosystem: Environmental > Aquatic > Marine > Intertidal... | reverse complement strand
GGGCCCTGCTTCATTTGAAAACCTTCTCAGCTCCACCTCTAAAGGGAGAACTTTCGCTGAGACTTTATCCAGCTCTTGAAGAAAAGCCGCATTACCTTCGTTTGGCAGATCTCGGCGAAAGCCTGGTACATTCACGTTCGCAAGATTATGTGCAAGGTCAAACTTATTGTCCTGCATTTGCCTAATTGCGCTTAGGGCAGTCTGTGCGAGCCTATCCATGCTGAAATCCTGCTAACGCTTTATGTACGGATATTAATAATCGTTTGCGTCATACTTGACGACGTTTCAATCGCTTTTGCAGCAGCTTGATAATTACGCTGAGATGTAATCAAGTTGACCAACTCTTCGGTAATATCAACGTTGGAGCGTTCAAGTGAACCTGAGAGAATTTGGCCAAAACCATCTTCAGCTGCCTCACCAAGCTCGGGATCGCCACTAGCGGCAGTCGCAATGAAACTAGAATTACCAATTTGCTTCAGACCGCTCTGGTTTTGGAAACTTGCGAGCATAATTTTACCTAGTGTAACGTTCTGCCCGTTTGAATAACCTGCGCTAACGTTGCCATAGTTATCGATTTCCAAGTTCGTTAAGCGACCCGAAGAATAGCCATCTTGCTCAACTGCATCAGCAGAGAAAGGCTGATCTAGTTGTGTGGCCGAACTGAAATCGAGGGTTAAATCTGTCAGCGCCCCGGCGTAGGTAACCTTTGTGATCGGGCTGACGACATTGCCATCGAGATCGAAAGTGATTTCACCCTCATCTAGGTACAAAGGATAGAAATCCTCAACCATGTTATCTGCAAAAGCTTGGTTGTTGGCTGTAATTTCACCATTCGGGGCGATATAAAGTGGCCGACCAAATTCATCAGTTGCTTGAACAGGCTTTCGAACCGACGCGGTCTCTCCCAGGCCTAACGGGACATCCGACAAGCCAAATCGAAGGGCCCCTTCAATTGCAATGGTCGAGCCCTCACCTGTGGTTGCGGTGGTAAAGGTTAGATTGTTTGTTTCTTGATTATATTGAACGGTGACGCCACCGATTGATTGTCCTGAAACAGGATTACTCATCGCGTTAATTCGAGTTTCGAGTGCCTCTGCCAGGGTCGATCCTTTATAATTTCCCTCGGGGAGCACAATCGAGGCACTGACGCCATTAACGACCGCATTGAATACATTTTCACCGCCTAGAGCTGAAATCGTAAAGGCCTTTGACATATCCAATAGGGCTTCACTACCTGATGTAGTCGCAGCTTTAGAAATCAAGCCTGTTGGGTCTGTATAACCTTCCACTCCGTCACGAGGGAAACCCATGATTTGGTTGCCACCGTTACCGATCTTATTGAAGCTATATTCAGCAGTATCTGTAGCATCTCGCTCACCAGTATTGGTTAGATTATAGCGACCTACGGCGACGCTAGACGCATTCTGTGCAACATCAACTCCGACTACGGAATTAGCACCTAAAGCTTCACCAGTTGTGCCGCTTCTAATGTCAAAAACGTTGTTGACGGTATCAAACTCAACTTCCATTCCAAAACGTCTGTTTTCAGCTCGAACTTCGGGACCGTCTGGAACAAAAGCGCCTCCAACGAATAGCTCGTCAGTTTGCAAACTGATTTCTGGATTTTCACCGATTGCGGGTATGCCCAGACTGTTCTCGCCAGTATCACCGGTCGAACCATATACGGTGAAGCTATCAAACCCGAGGCCTGTACCCTTGCCGATCTTACCATTCACGCCGTCAAATGTTAGCCTCTGATTGGTTTCATCGTATCCTATTTTGACGGCGGGATCACGATCGTCGATCCAGTTTACGGCTTCGTTGCTGGTACCCAAACCAAATGAAGCTAAAGCGCCTGCATCAGTAGAGGAAAAAGTTAAGCCCTCATTAGCCACATTGGCCTGAGCCGCGGTACGTTTCGCAGAGTCACCAATTTCTCGGACCACAAGTTTATTGGAATAGTACGCCTCTTGGACCCCTTCAACGAGCCCTTCTGTGGATTCGAAGAAAGCCTCGATATGCTTAGATGGTTGGCCCAAAATAGTAATGGGGTCTTGATCACCAAGCGCCGCGTTGGCCGCGGTATTAGCTTCTATATCCAGAACATAAGTTGTCGTAGTTCCAGACGTGCTCGCAGATTTAATCGATATTTCAGACGCGCCATATGCATCAATTATCTTATTGTCTACATCGGTGCCGGCTTGTTGAAATCTCAGCACGGTGAGATCTTCAGCCGGTGCAGACGCTCTAGTAATTGCAACTGTGAGCAGACCAGTATCGACGTCTGCACCAAGCACTATGGTTTCATCACCACTTGAGAACTTCTCATCGTATGCTTTAACGCTGGGGCTATTACCGATATTTGAGTATGCGATATAACGTGTAACTTCGCCTGCGCCGTTGGCGGCAGCATTCGTGTGGCCAACATTAATGACGTCGAAATCAGCTGGCGGCGTAGTGATGGCAGTCCCTCCAGTCAACTGCTTAAACAAACGACCATCGGCACCAAGCTCATCTGACTTTGTCGGGTCAGCTGAACCGGCATCAGCGCCTTGGACCTGAGCGTTCATCTGGTTAGTCACAAGGCGCTGTGCATGCACCAAAAACGTATCCAATCTCAAGCCATTTTCAGGTGAGTCCGAGACTATTGAGTCTGCATTCAAATCAATCATAATCGGCGATGAAAGACCTGTTGATTTACCGTCACCTGATGATTTTTTGAGGTCGATAGTTAAAATGTTGTCCTCACCACTCGTGAGTTGGACTTTTTTGTCGTCACCGAAAGCGTCACGCATCGCTACTTCAACCGCCGCCGCAAGCTGTTCACCGTTGTATGTGCCCGGCGGGATATCGATCGACACAGGCCCACTATTGTCGACATCAACCAAGAGGAAATCTTTACCCCAAAATGTACCAGGCACTGGGCTCGCAACGCCTTGAAGAGATTGATACTCCATTGTTTTTTTGAATTTCATTGGGTCAGTAACAACTTCAACGGTGCGACCATCACCCAAGTATGTTTCCAATCCAAGTCCAGATAGGACAGCAGGAGTGGAGGCCTGTGCGGCACCAAGATCATCAGCTCTGTAGAGAGGTGATCCCTTACCCTCCAAAATATAGGCAGGGTCAGACGGAGTCGCCGTTTGCTGGCCAAACTTATCAATAAACTGAGCAACACCTTTACTATCAGCTGAACGCGTCAAAGTTGGCGTTAACTCGACACCATCTACAAACAACTTCGTATCATACTTGAAAGAGGCATCTGATGCTGACGGATTTTGTGTTTTGATGTAATAGACTGTCGCAGACTTCGGGTTGCCAGCATTATCAAAAATTGTCACAGAAGACGACGCAGAATAAGTAGCGCTATCATCAACATTAAACTCGACATCGGGAGCAATAACTTCTGAACTCGAAGGCAAATTTACCCCCATGTTAACATTCTCGGTTGCAACGGGGTTACCAAAAGTGGAGGCAAGCTGCATTTTAGTTGCACCCTCGAGGGTCTTATCTGACACACCACCGGCTGTATCTACGGGGTAACCAAGTAAGAATTGCCCTGCACTATCGACGATGTAACCCTCATCGCTCACGTCAAACGATCCATTCCGCGTGTAGACGACCTGACCCGAGTTACCACTTGCCTGCACAGCGAAGAAACCTTGGCCTGAGATCGCCATATCCAAAGTGTTTGTCGATTGGGTGATGTTACCCTGAGAAAACTGCTGTGAGATGGCCTTCGTCGACGTACCAGCGCCCACCGCATTGGTTTGCAGAGGAGTAGATCCAAAAATATCGCCAAACTCTGTGCGGCTCTTCTTAAAACCGTTCGACCCAACGTTCGCAATATTGTTAGACGTTGTCGAAATATCTGTCTGGGCGCCTTTAAGGCCTGTTAGCGCGGTATAAAAAGACATCTTTAACTCCTAGTAGGATATCGTTGCTGGCGTAAAAAGCAAAATTCATGCCACCTTTAAGGTATTTAACTTTTATCTGAAGTTCACAGCAGATGTGACGTCCAGGTCTCCATAATTCTCAACGTTGAGAAGAACTTCCTTGTCGTCACCCACTCCAACAGAGGCAGAAATAACTTTTGAATATATTGAGGGGCTCAGCTGTTCGGGACCCTCACCGGTATCAATAACGGCTTCAATCTTAATCGGCGCATTATCATCCAAAATAGATTGTGGAATGGCCTTCCAAGAAAACCCGACAAGACCCTGAGACATTGGCCCCAAGTTTTGTCGGTGCAATTCCTCACCAGTCGCTCCATGCAAATAACGGATGTCCGTTTCTTTGGTTCTCTCAGGCAGGTCTAAAACCCCGTGTAACTCACCGTCCTCGTCTGGGGTACCAACATTTCCTGGGACCAAAACAGAGTGCCCGAGTAAATTAGATGCCGTTGCAATACGCGCCTGATCAAATTCTTCGGCCAGCTTACTTATTGAGGAATTCATCTCCTGAATTCCTGTTACGGTAGAAAACTGCGCCATTTGGGCAATGAAATCACCGTTATCCATGGGCGCAAACGGGTCTTGGTTTTGCAACTGAGTTGTCATTAGCTTCAAAAACTCTGACTGGCCCAACTGATCTGGGTTAGCTTTCTGGGCATCAGATTTCTCGCTAATACCTAGCTTTTCAAAGAGCGCTGCCCGTGAACTGTTTGGGTCGATAGTAGACATGTTTTCACCTTATTTTCCCATGCTGATCGTACGCATCATCAGGCCACGTAATGTACTGACGACTTCGACATTATTTTCGTATTGACGAGACGCTTCTAGCATCTCGACCATCTCTTCTTCGGCATCCACTGCGGCCATATAAATATAGCCCTCTTCATCTGCCTTCGGGTGCCCAGGCTGATAAACTTTCTCAGGGTCTCGAGCTACCGGCACGATGTCGACTACGTCGACAGTTGAGACACCCGTTTTCTCCAAATTGTCTGCATAAAGCGTACTAAATACTGGCTTTATCGCACGGTATGCACCCTCTTCCGTAGACGATACGGAACGAGAATTCGCCAGATTACTCGCGACAGTATTGAGGCGCAGCATTTGCGCAGACATAGCCCGACCAGAAATGTCAAAAATGTTTTTTACATCTGACATGACTATTCGCCCTTAATCGCTGACTTAAGCCCTGAAAGCTTACGATTGAGAAATTCCAGCGAGGTTTGATATCGCATCACATTCTCTGAAAATTGCATTTGCTCAACATGCAGTTCGACCGTATTACCGTCAGTCGATGGAGTGATATTTTGCCGAAAACCAATCCCTTCGTTATTAGGGCCAACTGACATATTAAAATGGCGCGCATCTGAGACCTGCAACTTACCAAAACCCATTTTCGCTTCCAGCATAGACTCGAAATTCAAGTCCTTTGCCTTGAAGTTTGGAGTGGCAGAATTTGCGATATTCGACGCCAAAACTTCATTTCGTTGTGAACGAAGCGCCAACGCCTCAGCGTGAACTTTTAAATGACCCTGAATTGACTTCACAATAATGCTCGCTTTTAATCCAATCTGGCTCACATGTTGCAAGTAGTGTGCCAAAGTCAGCGAGGACTAAATGGTAGAGCAAATGTCAGTCGAGTTTGAAGCAGATCGCAATAGTGTATTGCGCGGCATAGGTGAGAAAACCTTTGATGACGCACTGGAGCACGTCGCACAGCTTCTTAGCAAAGAGAAAGTACATGCAAAGCGATTAGTGCTTTTGAGTGCGAAGAGTTGGATATTGCGAAACAAACTGCATGCGGCCCTACACGATCCCTTCATCACTTCGCTCGATGAAGTAGAAAACGTCACGATCTTCGATGAGAGTGATGAAGACACAGAAAGCGATCTAGACGATATAACTTCAATTTTTGAAGATCAGGTTAAAATGCTCACTCTCAAAGATACTAGCCTTGATGGACACAAAATCACAAAGGGTAGCACGTTCAAAGTCTCACCCGAGAAAGCCGAAAAATTAATATCAGAGGGTAAAGCCAAAAAAGCCTAGCGTTTTGTCACTAATCATTTTTGATAGTGGCTTCGATTTCGCCTCTCAACTTAGAGACTGCAGCGGATTTGATTTGCGAAACCCGTCCAGTCGTCACGGAAAGTACTTCAGCAATCTCATATACGTTTAATTCATCAACGTAATACAATTGCAGAACAAGCGCCTGTTGTTTGTTGAGGTATTGGATCTTGTCCTTCAATATTTCCTTGAGCTCGTTATTATAGATTTTTTCTTCAACAGCCTCATCAAAAGAAAACAGGAAATCACCAAAACTATCCATCGCCTCCTCTATGCTTTGGGATCGGCTGGCAGCAAAAGATTGGCGCCAGTCTGCCAGCATATTTTCGTTAATTTTTAACTCTTCACAAATTTCAGAGCTCTCGGGTGGGCGTTTCAAGCGTAACTCAAGTGTTCTAATTGCTCTATCATAGGTTTGCTTACGTTTGATTGTGCCTCTGCAGAGATTAGAGGCCTTTCTCAAATAATCGACGATTGCTCCCTTAATGCGTAAACTTGCGTAACTCGCAAATGGCACATCTTCCTGAGAGCTATAGTTGTGCACCGCCTCCATTAGCCCGATCATACCAAGCTGAATGAGATCCTCAGGCTCAGCTGCATCGCCTACTCTGCCAGCATAGTAAAATGCGATCTTCTGAACGAGGTTCATATGATCAGCTACCAGCTGGTTACGAGAGCTGGAAATATTCTTATAGCCGTGCCTCATGTTTCACACCCCGCTGAAAAACTTGAGACCATTAGAGCTTGGTAAAGATGGCTCTTTTAAATGAGAAATAATATCCGCGAAGTTGTTAACGATAGGTTTACCCGCCATTTTTTGATCCAGCAAAAGTGGCTCCCTCGATACAATCGACTTTTGCAACTCCTTTGAGCGCGGCAGCCAACCAATCATTTTCAGTTCAACTGACATAAACTTAGTCACAGCTTTTGCAAAGTTACTAAATGTTTGAGCAGCCTCAGCTGCAGAAGCCGCCATATTAACAATCACTGACACCCGGTCACATTTTTTCTCCAAATGAAGAGCTTTGATAAACGAGTAAGCATCCATAAAACTAGTTGGCTCGCCTACTAAAACTATACAAATTTCATCGCACGCCGCAGCAAAATCTAGGGAAGCACCTGAACCTCCTGCAGGAGTATCAACAACTAAATAATCAAGATCCTTAGCCAAAGTTGAAATACTACGTATAATTTCAAACCGTTTTTCACTGCTGAGATCTAATAACTCGATAACACCAGCACCTCCCGGAATGAGTTTCAATCCAGATGCTGTTTTACAAACTATGGATGCTAAGTCGACATCGTTTTCTATGAGATCATAGAGGGATTTCTCTATTTTTTGGTTCATCATAATATGGGAGTTAGCCATACCAAAGTCTGCATCCAATAATGCAACTCTGTCTCTACCTAATTGTAACTTAATGGCGCAATTAACTGCAATGGAGGTCTTACCAACGCCGCCTTTACCACTTGCGAATGCAATAGTTTTAACCATTAGTTGTCATCCTATGCTCTACTAGATCATGAATATGAGTTGAGATTTGGTCGATACGAGCTGGGTACAGGCCATTATCTTGTCCGACATGGCCGGAGAAGAACAAACATTCGGCGCCAATTTCAATGTAGGCCGAGATTTCAGGTATAGATAAATCACAGACATCGAGTTTAGTGAGGATTAGGAATTCACTTTGGATTGTCGGCTTCCTCACGTTCTTGACAATAAAATCGTGACTAGCGCCTACGTGGCTCACATTTATGATACAGACATTTAAAGACCTATGGTTTGCGGCGACGCCAAACACATTAGCGTCTATAATTGACGCATCAGAAATCTCGAGGATAGCAATATGTCGTTGTTTATCTTGATCATGCTTCTGAAGCCACGCAGACGCTCTTGTAAAATCATTTACAGAAAAAACATTCTCAAAAACCCTGATAACAGGAGGTATATTCTGTCCAGTTAGGTTGTTTTTCAACTTTTTGATCACAGTTGTTTTGCCACTGCCAGGTAGTCCTGAAACAAGCAAAAGATCTGCGTTGTAGAACTCGTCAGATCTGCCGGATACAAACGTCTTAGCTATTTCTTTGGCTGAATTTCTTACGCTAAGTTCACCAGTCGTAATGCCTACACGCACGGCGGCTTGTCGAGTAAGCCCGACGGCGTAGAAGTCAGTAAGCGGTTCAATTTTCTGACGGTTTAATTCTAGATTTGCATTCTTAATTTTTGAAAGACTGGCAATTGCATTCTCTAAATTAGCCATCAACGCCTCTGGCGCCATAAGCTCCGGATCAGCCGGCTCCTCTATAAGCTCCTGAACTTTCTTTTTTTCTTCAAGAACCGTTTTGAAATTATCAACCCGCTGCACCGGCTTTAGCTTGAGCGGCTTTAGCGGCGGCGGCACGTAGTTCTCAGCATCATTGGTGGCAACAATCGTAATTTGACCGTTGGAATTAGAAGTCGAAATAATGAAGGCATCAGGGCCGAGTTTTTTGGCGACTTCTTCCATCGCTGTCATCGAGTCGTCAGCTGTAACTTGTATTTCAGCCATAGTATTGCCCCCCACTCTTAATCATTGGCTTCCAGTTGGTCTGCATCACCAATTGTCTGTACAATTTCCACGTTACGGTTTTCAGGTAACTCTACAAAGGACAAAACGTTTACACTAGGTAGCTGAGCCCGAACGAAACGAGAGACATGCTGTCGAATTTGAGGAGCCACAATTAAAATGGTGGGCTTACCCTGCGCGCTCAAAAGCTCCGAAGTATCATTTAAGCTAGAAAGGATCTTTTTGGCGAGTGTGCCATCAAGCATTAATATTTTATCGTCTTGATTTTGTTTGACGGACGTAAGAATGAGCTGCTCCAAATTTGGAGCGAAAGTTATCAAAGGTACGGTTTCTTTAAACTTCACCATTCGCTGAATTAGCAGTGGTATCAATTTAGGACGCAAAGCCTCAGACACCTCATCATTATGCATTTTTGATAAGTTCAATGCACCAGCTTCGCCAACAATTAGGCTCAAATCTGAAATTGGGACAGCCTCGCGAAGCAAATTTTGCAGAACTTTTGTTAGCTGATGAAGCGGCATTACTTTCGGGATTACCGATTGAACTAGGTTAGGCTGACTTTCCTCTAGATCATCTACCAAAGCTTGGACTTCATCTTGGCCTAGTAGGTCCGCGGCGTTATTATTAAGAACCTGACCAAGATGAGTGATCAGAACCGATGTTGGATCGATTGTTATATAACCTTTTGCCTGTGCATCTCGCTCCAACTCTGGTTCGATCCATAAGGCGTCCGCGCCAAAGGCAGGTTCTTTTACACTCAAGCCAGGCAATTCTACGACTACGTCGTCTCCTGGGATCGCCAGGATTTTATCATGCATGATTTCATCATCTGCGACAATTTGTTCACCAACTTTGATTTGATATTGCGACGGCTCAAGCTCAATGTCATCGCGGATGCGAATTCCCGGCACGACAAAACCCAGTGACCTAGACACATCCTTGCGAAGCTGCGTGATGCCAGATACCAGCCCCTGCTCAGACTCTTCAGATACAATACGTACCAACCCAAAACCAATATTTAACGAGATCTTGGAGTTATCCTTTACGGACTTGATATCAAAGTCGGAGTCGACTGAACTTGGCTCTTCATCACTAACCGAGACTTCTTCTGGGCTTAAGTCCTCTTTCCGGCGTGCTAAAAAGCCTAACACAGCGGTGAGGCCTGCGAATACAAGAAATAAAGTATTTGGCATCCCTGGGATTAGACCAAGTGCCAAGATTACAAGGCTCGTCGGTATCCAAGCAGCAGATAGATTCACTTGAGACGAAATATGCTCAGACATATTTTCTGCTGAGGATACTCGCGTAACAATTATAGCAGTCGCTATCGACAAAAGGAGAGATGGAACTTGTGCTACCAGCCCATCACCGATTGCCAGCAAAATATATAATTCAGCAGCCGCTCCTACTGACAGATCATGTTGCAAAAGACCGATGATTAGACCGCCCAACACATTCACAGCGAGGATTAAGATGCCCGCGATAGCATCACCTTTTACAAATTTTGAAGCCCCGTCCATTGAACCGTAAAAATCGGCTTCTTTCGAAACTTCGGCGCGACGCTCTGTCGCTTGCTCTGGGGTCAAAATCCCAGCATTCATGTCAGCGTCTATCGCCATTTGCTTGCCGGGTAGAGCGTCTAACGTGAACCTTGCGGTTACTTCTGAAACACGGCCGGCGCCTTTTGTAATAACCACCAGGTTAATAATTACTAGGATAGCAAAGACGAATAGGCCAACGGCATAGTTACCCGCGACAATAAATTCACCAAAAGACTCAATAACCTTACCAGCAGCGTCTGGTCCGGTGTGTCCTTCTTTCAAAACAATACGGGTCGAGGCAACGTTCAAACCCAAACGTAGTACAGTTGCGATTAGCAGTAAGTTTGGGAAAGAAGAGAAGTCCAACGGTCTCTGAGTATGCAATGCAACCATCAAAATCAGCAAAGATAGCGTGATATTAATAACGAAAAATGTATCAAGCAGAGCTACGGGCAACGGAAGCACAAGCATAGCTACCAATGCAATGATACCAAACGGCAAAAAAGAGTTAGCAAGCTTTGGTGAAATGGTACCAAAACTAATCATGCTGTCACTTGCCATTAACTACGCTCCCTACGAGTGTCAAAATTCTATCTCCTTAAGTAACTGATATCACGAATAAATTATTCACCACTGCAAGCTACTCTCGCCAACAAGTAATGTAAGCACAAATTGTGCCATTCTTGATTTGTTCTTTCTTAGGGAAGGCCGCACAGTTGATATTCTGATCAATCCAAAATTTCGGCACACTTATTGCTTTTGGGATGTGACTTAGACAAAGAAGGTGACTCATGAACATGTTGCGGTTTTCGAAGCTCTCCGCAGTTGGATATACAGTAGTAGCCCTATTAGGCTGCACTGAAATAAGTTCCAATTTGCCCCAAGTTCCCACGTTCAAAGCGGCTAATGCTCCAAAAACGGCCGCCTTATCTGTAAGCCAGAAGTTAATCACAGAGAGAGAAACGTCGCACTCCATAAAAGCGTCTGGGTTCTCTGCCATTTCTGTGCAGCCATCCAAATCGATAAATCAAAGACGACTAATGGCGATGCGAGCCGCTAAATTAGATGCATACCGGGTTCTCACAGAACAGATACATGGCATTCGCATAAAAGGCGAAACAACTATAGCGGAAGCAGTTGTTACATCCGACCGCCTGGCAACTGCAGTAAGCGGCCTCATTATTGGGGCGGAAGTGAATAGCATCAAAGCAACAAGCAACGATACCTACCAAGTCGATCTTTCAATATCTGAAGTACACCTGAAGAGGCTGATTTCAAAATATCGTCGCGGTATTTGAGCCCTGAATCACCAAATCACTGTTGGGATATGCCGTTCGCATGAGATTTCTGTTTTATACCATACTCAGCTTGCTAATGATGATTGGCCACTCATCGGCTGAACAAAAGTTAGTCAAGGTCACTGGCTCAACACTAATTACGTCCAGTATTGGTGAAGATATTTTAAAGCAGAGAGCTATCGCAGATGCTTTACAGTCTGCATTTTTGTCGAACTCGTTAAAAATTGATAGCTTTACGCTGGTGGAAAATGGATCGATCCAATTAGACCAAATCCAAGCGGCATCTGGCATTGAGATAATTAGTTTTGAGATCACGGACACATCCACTCAAAATGGCAGGTTCACTGTTTCAGCAACCCTAATATTCTCAGAACGCTCTAATCACGAACCAGAAGTATCTTGCAAAAGACTTCGCGTGGGTGAAATTCCTACTGAGCTACAATTTAGCCAAGATCTTAACAGACAGCCTTTTTGGCTAAAGTTCAATAAAACAGATTTCACCAAGGTGCTTCCACACGGTCGGGGGCCAAACTCATTGTCATTAATCGAACAAAATCAAACGAGTTCGAACGAGTCCAGTTATTATATTTTACATAAAAAAAATGACGCTTCTCTTCAAGAAGTCAGTCCCTACCGCACCGAAGTATATATCGATCTTGATCACAAAAAGAGTAACAGTCTCATAAGTAAAAAGCAGTCTCTGCTAGCCACCATGAGCGCAAAAACGTATCGAGAAACACAACTGATCGCCACCACTGCGACAGAGGATGAACTGACGTTAAGTACCGATATATTAGTATTCAAAGCAAAAACGGTAGATCGCAAGAGTTTGGTTAACTTAAAGAGCAAAGTGCAAAGCATGTTAACTGCACTTATTGACAATCACATGCGAAATCTCGAGTGCTTGGACATCAGCCCAACGGTCAAGATCGAGAATAATCAATTATTGGTCAATTATGGTAAACGGGACGGCCTAGAACAGCATGATCTACTCATGTTCACCGATAGCGGTATAACTAGAGACTTTTACAAAATAATAGAACTCGATGACTATACAGCTAAAGTTGCGCCAGTGAGCACAAACGCCCCGAAAAGACTAAAGAACGGTGACCGTTTGTACTTAATATCGGAGCAGTCATGATTACTCGAGCAGGTAAAGCACTAGCCTTTATCATTTTGTGGTACAGCTTGTGGATCCAAGCTGCCAGCGGTGGTAGCGCCATTACCGGCAGAGAAATTCAACAGCAGGCTTCTAAGTTTTTTGGCGATTTGGGATACAATATACAGTTAAAAGTTTCGGCAAAACGTCATTTTTACCCGTGTAATTCAAGCCTTGAATTCTCGCCGAGGTCGCCAGACAACTGGAGCTCAGTAAAAGTTGCTTGCCCCTCGGCTGAATGGAGTATCATGCTTCGAAGCACCGCCTTGAGCCCCGAAGCAATTCGTAAAAGTCCGACCGAACTAAGCACAGATACAGCGGTCATCGTGAGCCGCAATATAACAAAAGGTCAAGTTATCCGAGCAGCTGATGTTGTTATTACAGATATCCCTGCATCAAGTAAACGAGGAACATTTACCAACACGGAAGCCGTCATCGGAAGGAAAGCGACCCAGAATCTGGCCCGGGGCGCTACACTGAAGGCCAGACATCTAACAATTGATTATGATGTATCCGTTGACGATGAAGTATTGCTCTCATCTGGCACAGAAAGCTTCAAAGTTTCGACCTCCGTTCTTGCGCTAGAGGATGGACAAATAGGTGATATGGTCCTTGTCCAAAATCTGAAATCGGGTAAGATATTTAAGGCTATCATCACTAATGAAAAAAAAGTCGCCGTGATTGCTAACAATTGATCAATAGGTGTCGTATCATTGTGTTGAAAGGAGTGTCTTATGGTTGAATCAATTAAACCGCCCAACACCAGTCAAGCGCAGTTTACGCGCAGTTCGAGTGCCCCCCCTCGCACTGAGGCTGATTTAGCAGGCGATACGAACCCAAAAGTCCAGTCAAGCTCCTCAGCTAAGCCTGAGGCGGTATCAGTAGAAATGGAGTCTGCGGACAGTGCTCGGAAGTTGGCTGAAAATGCGCCAATCGATATCGAGTTAGTTAAACAAATTCGCCAACGTGTTTCTGACGGTCAATATCCAATTGACGCCGCAGCCATAGCCGAGAAAATGTTTGCCAGCATTAAAGATGGTTGACGCTCAGTGCTCTTAACTGAACTGAAAAATCAACTAACTGAAGTTAAGAGACACCTTGAAGACAAGATTGTAGCCGATGACGCGAGTTATCAGGCTGAAGAAGTATTAAAAATAATTGACCAGTTTTTGTTAGAAGATCAAGATGAGGATATAGCAATTAAAGAGCATCTTACGAGACTTTCTAGGCATTTAGAAAATCTGAACACACAGACAAAAGAAAAACTAGATTTGTTAGACTTTGTGCCCCTAATTTCGAAATTTTAGTTTTTCATTGTTTATCTTTTTATTGAAAAAAATAGCTCTGACGCGATCGCCTGTTGGGAAATTTTCGTTTCAATATCAAGTTCATCACCAGCTCTATCTAAAAAATCGGCCACATCCACCAGTCCATATGCCTGCGCGATCAACGCCCACGTGTAAGCTTGCTCAAAGTCTGGCTCATTTAATAACTCAAGATAAGTTTCTGTAAGATCAAGAGTTGCCTCTTTGCTGCCTGACCGCGCTAAATTCAACAAATCATCAATGGTTTCATTGGAAACCTCTATACGAACTGCTTCAGGAACAATTTCCAAAAGCTCTTCAACCTGCGAGAATGCTTTTTCATGATCATTTATGTGGGATTGCCATGCCCAATAGAGTGCCGATTTGTAGTTTATTGGTATTCCAACACCTTTGAGAAAAAGTAGAGACAGGTTATATTGTGCAGATGCATCACCAGTACTCGCCAACCTCTCGAAGATCTGGAAGGCGCCGTAGTAATTACCATCCTCAACGAAGCTAACGCCCTCTTGGAAAGACCCCGAAATTGGCTGTGTCAGGCCATCCGAGTTGGCGTGGGCTGACGCGACACCCAGAACGCTGGCCCAGAGTATCAACGCGGCTTTGCAGATCATTGCTCTGCCACCAAAATCAACTTGAGTTCTAAAACTTTTTTCATATTCTTTTCCGTAACAGTATAGATCGTAACCTTGGGTCGAGACTGATCTTCTTTTTCAAAGACGATTGAAAACGAGCTAGGCAAATATACACCACCTCGCTCTAGTATTTCGATGGGGTGATGTATGAAAGCATCAAGAAACCTCTTGTCCACCCAGGCTCGCGCCAATGCCTGCCCCAAAATATCTGGCAATACTCGTTTCACGTCATCTTCGTCAGTAA
>Ga0209653_1002128_pt1 | contig 14812 bp, 16 predicted proteins | sample SaaInl6LU_22_DNA_FD_184644 | JGI IMG/M metagenome (GOLD analysis project Ga0209653, IMG submission 184644) | Marine microbial communities from expanding oxygen minimum zones in the Saanich Inlet - ESP_116LU_22_DNA (SPAdes) (version 2) | ecosystem: Environmental > Aquatic > Marine > Intertidal... | reverse complement strand
CGTCTAGTTGCACCAAACCATGGTTCATACAGAATCGCATAAAAGTCAGAGCAGGGTATTCCAACATCTTTTGCGCCGGTGTCGACCAGATGGCCGCGCTCATTGGGATCAAGTGATCGTGAACAAAGGTGTGGCTGTATTTCTCTCGCTGCAACAGCTGGCCCAGCGATAACTGCTCGAGTGTCGGATCGTTTAGCAGTCGATCTGAGTCTTTGTAGAACCGTAGAATATCCCGCAGTAGTCGCCAGTGACGCGGCGAACCTATCTGAGAGCGTTTGGCGAAGAATCCACTCAATCCCGAACCGCTGTACTCTATTCGTCCTTTATCGACCGACACACCAAAGGTCATATCGGTCTCTGTGTTCTCCACATCCAAGTGATCGAATAAGTTGATCAGGTTTGGATAGTTGACGGGGTTGTAGACAATGAAGCCGGTATCGACCCCACGTTTTCCTTCGGGTGTTTCGATATCAACTGTGTGGGTGTGGCCTCCGAGGCGATCATCCTTCTCAAACAGCGTAACATCATGTCGCTTGTTCAACAGCCAAGCCGCCGATAGTCCTGAAATTCCGGAACCTATCACTGCGATCTTGAGCGGCTTTATATAGTGGATGTTCATCAGCTTCCTTTCAACCCCATAAAACTAGTATGTAGTTTACGCCCTGGCCTCGGTTTGTGGATCAACGGCAAGAAGGTGGTGTATCAATTAAAATGAGAGTAGTGTGGGTGATCCGCCATAATTAAATGAGCGTAGAGGTGGTCAGTGAGTAAAGATAAGACCGAGGAAGCTGATGTGAATGCTGCAGCTGCGCTTGTTGAAGACAAAAAGAAAAGAATACGCGACGAATGGTCAGCGTGTCTCAGCTCTCTGGCTGAGTCACGCGACAAGCTGGAATTTTCTCGACTGTACGAATATTTTGCACCCCGCGTCAAAGCCTATATTATCCGGTTTGGCATGAATCCAGCAGCGGCAGAAGAGCTGACTCAAGAGTCAATGCTAGCGGTGTGGCGTAAGGCTCATCTGTACAATCGCTCGAAAGCGAGTGCGAGTACGTGGATTTTTACGTTGGCGCGAAATCAGTGCATTGACCGCTTGCGCCGTGAAAAGGCCGTGGAGTATGAGCTTCCCGAAGAAGAAGCCGATCCAGATCAACGGCACTATGGCGAGCATGCGGTTGTGGCGCAGCGAATGGAAGATGCCATTGCGAAGCTACCAGAGGCCCAGGCGCAGGTTCTTTATCTTTCCTACTACGAAGGCAAGAGTCACTCAGAGATTGCGGAGCAACTCGGAATACCTCTTGGTAGTGTTAAATCAAGATTACGTCTGGCGTTTTCAAAGTTGAAAGCGCACTGGGGGGAGAAAAGTGAAAATTAGTCACCATTTTGACGACGCAACTCTAATTGCGTACTCAAGTGGCACGCTGAACAAAGGAATGGCGTTGTTGGTTGAGAGTCACTTGGAGATGTGTGAGCACTGTGCGGAGCAGGTGCAGACGTCGAATAGAATCGGCGGTGATTTGCTGCGCCAGCTCGAACCTGTGGCCATGAAGAGCGGTTCGTTGGAACAGATGCTGAGCATGTTAGATAAGGTTCAGCCTGAGATACCAGCAGTGCCCCGGGCCCGTGGTTCAGAAGTGCCAGCATCGCTTGTAGAGCACATCGGCGATGACTTGGATGCACTTGGCTGGAAGACCATGGGGCTAGGTGTCCAGCAGTATGACCTGAAATTGGGTACAGTGGGCGCAGCACGTCTTTTACGCATCCAGCCAGGGGTCTCTGTGCCGCATCACACGCACACAGGTAGCGAACTGACGCTTATACTTCGCGGCTCATACAGCGATGAAATTGGGCGTTTTCAGGTCGGCGATGTTGCAGATCTGGACGATCAGCTAGAACATCAGCCAATCGTAGATACAGAGCACGAATGTATCTGTCTGATAGCGACTGACGCTCCGCTGAAGTTCAGTGGTTTGATGGGTAAATTGGTTCAGCCGTTTATCGGTTTGTAAGGCGAACTGTTCGATTCGAATAAACCGGTGCAAGCGCACCGGTTTTTTTGTTTTTAAGTTCTTTTTGACGAGCAGATCGGATTTAGAAGTGTCCCGAAAGATTTAGAAGAACAGAGAAGGAAAATTGGCGTTGAATCTAATTTGGTTTCGAAATGATCTAAGGCTGCACGCCAACCCTGCAATCGAGCGAGCGGCTGAGACTAACGAGGCAGCAGTGGCTGTTGTCTGTCTTACCCCTCAGAGCTGGAGTGAGCACGATGAGGGTGTTGTGCGCATGGGCTTTTGGCGCGCGCGCTTGCTCGCCCTCAAAGCAGAACTCGAGCAGTTAGGCATTCCCCTCAGAGTGTTGGAAGTTGGGCACTTTTCAGGTTGCGCGGATGCGCTGCTGAAACTGATGCAGGAGCTGGGAGCTACTCGGCTTGTGTGTAACCAAGAGTATCCACTGAATGAACGTCTGCGTGACTTGGCAGTGGAGCAGGCCTTGACCTCAGCTGGACTTCAGTTCGAAAGCCTCCATGGTGAGTTGATCATTCCCCCGGGCGAGGTGAAAACTGGGCAGGGTACAGATTTCAAAGTTTATACCCCCTTCTCGCGCGCTTGGCGTCGGCAGTTGCACCGTTTTGATCGACCCATTCGCGCAGTTAAGGAGATCTTTCCCGCAAGCGGTGTCGCCTCTGATGAGGTGCCTGAGGATCTGGGATGGCAGCCGCTGAGGCATGATGCAGAGCGCTGGCCTGTTGACTCGGAGGCAATTCGCGCCAGAGTGTATGAGTTTGTTGAGCAGCGCGAGGCGGATTATGCCGAGAAACGCGATTTCCCTGCGGTTGACGGTACCTCCAAGCTCTCCCCGTATCTGACGATCGGAGCGGTCTCGCCGCTGCAGTTGATGCATGTGTTGCGCAACCACTATAAAGATGAGTCTTGGTTGGAAGGCAGTTGGCTCAATGAGATTATCTGGCGCGAATTCTATCGCCATCTTCTGGTCGCATTTCCAGAACTCAACAAACTTGAACCTTTCAGACCCGAGACTGAAGCTCGCATTACCTGGTTGGAAAACCCCGAGGGTTTTAATGCCTGGTGCCGTGGTGAAACGGGGTTTCCGATTGTTGATGCTGCGATGAAGCAGTTGCTCGAGACAGGCTGGATGCACAACCGCTTGAGAATGGTCGTAGGTTCGTTCCTGACTAAGCTTCTTGGGGTGGATTGGCGTCTCGGTGAGAAGTTTTTTATGCAGAACCTAATCGACGCTGATTTCCCCTCTAATCTTGGTGGATGGCAGTGGTCGGCCTCGACTGGAGCTGATGCAGCCCCCTATTTCCGGATTTTTAACCCGATAACGCAGAGTCAAAAGTTTGATGCTCAAGGGGAGTTTCTAGCGCATTGGCTGCCGGAGCTGGCCAATCTACCCGCCAAGCAACGTCATCTGCCGGGCGCAGGTGCTGAGTTCGGTCGCCCGGAGCCAATTATTGATTACTCAAGTGCACGCAAACGGGCGTTAGACAGTTACAATAGTGGTTAACACGAACTTCGAGTCACGCTATTAGAGTCTACGATGGATTGGCATAAACTACTCTCGGCTAAGCGCTTTGGTCATGCGCAGCCGAGTGCGCAGGAGGCTGGCCGCAGTCAGTTCCACAAGGATCATGACCGTATCATCTTCTCCAGTGCTTTTCGTCGCCTGGGTCGCAAGACTCAGGTGCACCCACTGGCCCTCAATGATCATATCCATACTCGCCTGACGCACTCGATTGAGGTGGGCAGTTTAGGTCGCAGCCTCGGTATTCGCGCCGGTGAACTCATTGCAGATCGTCTGCCTGAGGGAATCTCAGCAGATGATCTGGGCACCATTGTGCAGTCAGCCTGCTTGGCACACGATATCGGCAATCCCCCTTTTGGCCACGCGGGCGAATATGCCATTCGCGACTGGTTTCGTCAGCGACAAGGCGATGCGCGTTTTTCCCAGCTGAGCGTTGAGGAGTGGGCTGATCTCTCCACCTTTGAGGGTAACGCTCAGGGGTTTCGCGTGGTGACGCGTATTGAAAATCATTTGATGAATGGAGGCCTGCGTCTGACCCACGCAACCTTGGGGACACTACTCAAGTACCCTTGGTCGGCCCGCCATGGGGGTAAAAAAGGCAAATATAGCTGCTACCAAGCCGAGCTCGATATTCTTGAGTCTTTGGCGCGTGATCTAGGCTTGGTTCGCTTAGAGTCTGATCGCTGGTGCCGTCACCCTCTCAATTTCTTGATGGAGGCGGCAGATGATATCTGTTACGCCATCCTCGATTTGGAAGACGCGATTGAACTGGGACTGCTCAGCTTTGATGAAGTGAAACCGATCCTGTTGAAACTTTGTGGCGACCTGAGCTTCGATGACGAGATCTTCGCGACTCAGGCCTCCTCGCGTCGTAAAATATCTGCACTGCGTGGCCGTGCGATGGAGAACATGGTTAACTCATCGGTCGATGTTTTTGCATCAAACTTGGATACTTTGATGGCTGGAGAGTATCACGGAGAGTTGCTCGGTGATGGCGATCCAATGGTACGTGATGGACTAGCGGAAGCTAAAGGGATCGCGCAGCAACGTGTGTTCCCTGATACCCGAAAGGCGGAGCTGGAGGTTGGCGCATACACGATTCTCGGCGTTCTAGTTGAAGCCTTCATTGAGGCAGTGTGGGAGCAGCACGACAAAGGTGCGGATAACCTCTGCTATCGCAGTGAGAAGATTATGAGCCTAATGGGTATCCATGCGCCAAGCGCAGATGATTCACTCTATTCGGGGTATATGCGTGCGTTGGACTTTATCTCAGGCATGACCGACTCGTACGCCAGTTACCTTGCGCGCCAAATTGGCGGCGGTATTCGAGTGTAGGAGGGGGTGTGGCATCATTATCAGATCAACTCAGCCGTCTAGTCTACTCAACCGAAAAGGGCGACCTCTGTCCAGAGTGTAGGGAGGCGCGAGCCCAGTGTGTCTGTGCCGAACTGGCCGATCAGCAGCGTATGTCCAATTTGGACGGCATCGTGCGAATCCGGCGCGAAACCTCCGGGCGTAAAGGCAAGGGTGTGACTACAATTTCAGGAGTGGCTCAGCCTGAGGCTGAGCTCAAAGCACTCCTCAAACGTCTTAAAAAGAGCTGCGGTACTGGCGGCACTTTAAGCGAAGGGGTCATCGAAATACAGGGTGATCATCGTGACAAGATTAAAGCGATGCTGGAGAAAGAGGGGTACCAAGTTAAGTTGGCCGGCGGTTAGCTTACTGCTCTCTATGCTGCTCAGCCCATTGGTTTGGGCTCAACTCTATGAGTATCGGGATAACACAGGGCGGCGTGTGTTTGTCGATCGTATATCGGCAGTACCGCTGCAGTATCGTGATCAGCTTGTCTCTCGCGAAGCCTATCAATCCTCACCTGAAGAGCGCGCTGTCGCGCAGAGACTGCGTCAGATCAGTCAGCTCGAGGAAGCGTTGCGCCGCATCGATCGACTGCTTGCCAACGCCAGTTCGCCGATCAGTTTTAACAATAATCAGGTGGTTGTGCCGGTCGAAATAAGCCGAGGTAACCGCAGTCGTACTTTGAAGCTGCTGTTGGATACCGGTGCTAACCGTACGGTGTTTCATCGCCAAGCGCTGTCAGGCTTAGTGACTGAGGACCGACTGGTCGGCAGTGCGCGCACGGCAAGCGGTGAAGAGATTCCTCTCTATCAGGCGAAAGTTGATCGTTTGCAGCTCGGCCCGTTCGAAATTAGTCCTGCGCAGGTACAACTGTTAGAGTTTCGCGGAAGCTCACCGCATCAGGGGCTGCTCGGTATGGATCTGCTCTCCCAGGTTGAGTATCAACTCGACCTGGAGGGAGAAAAGCTACAGTGGGCGCCAGATCAGATCGCCGAACTGAAGGTTGAGCGTCAATCGCTTATCGATCGAATTGCACTGCTGCGACAACTGCCCGATCTTAGATCCCAATCTGCGCCTGAGCCATAGAGAGTTCCATCCGTGCCTTGAGAAGACGGTAGAGGGCGATCGCTGCATCGATCTCCTCTTTGCGATTTGTCAGACTCTCGATATTCAGTCCTAAAGGTAAGCCCAGTGGGATAACCGCTGAGAGGATCTGTCTGAGGTTCGCGTAACAGATGCGCTGACTCTCAAGCAGTGGGTTTTCGGCATCAAGTATCCGGTAACCGGTCGCTTCTGGAATGGAGATACCCAACCAGCGCATAAACTCCAATGTTTTCGCACTCCCGCAAGGGGTGAAGGTGAGAATAATGCGTGCAGGCAGAATATCTTGCTCACGACATTCTCGCGCGTAAGCCGTCAACATATCGATGGTAGCTTGGGGGTTATAGACAGCCTGAGAGATGAAGTAGCTGCAACCCTGTTTCTGCTTCTCAATTAGACGAAGGTGCTCATCACCTCTCTTTACGTGACGCTCGGCAATACTGACACCGCCCAGCTGGATTAGGGTCGCTGATGTTTGGGTTGTCTCATAAGCTTCTGGCAGTGACATCTTCGCGGTACTAGCTGCGGGGCTGCCAACTAGCACAAGATTTGACTGATCAAACTTGTGGACCGTTTCATCTAACCAAGATTGAAATTCTGCTTTGCTACCCTGTGCTACTGAGTTGTAGGTGACGGTCTCTAAACCGTTCAGCTCGCTGAGAACCTTTGCATATTCGCGAGGGTCGCGAGTGCGCGAGAAGGGGAAAGGGCGAGGTGTTGAAATACGCGCACTTTCGTCCTGGATATCGTAGACAATCATGCCGTCGTACTCGCTTTTACCCAAACGGGCTAGCAGCTTCTGAGCGATACCGCGCATGGTCTCATCATCGGTTCCTTCCTTCGGCGGAGTGGTTCCGATTAGATAGACCCCTAGGTCGCGTTTGCTCAGCTTTTCGGCGAGTGTCAAAGACATGCCAGCCCCTCAATCAGTGTTATCGTCAGAATTCAGTGGGGTGTAAGTATATAGGTGAATGATTTTCAAGTGATCCTATCTAAACATGAAATGTTTAGATAATAAGCTGAGTTCAGCTCATATGGAGCCCAACTTAAATCTATTCACTAACCCTCTCTTTGACGGAGTCGCTAGTCGCAGTCTGAAGCCAAATTAAATAGCCGGAACCCAAGTTACATAGGTGTTGCCATGCAATTAGTCAGTTCCGCTCTAATGTATGGGCAGACGGGTACCCGCGTATCCACCGACATGGATAGCCAGAACCCTCAACAGCAGAGCGCCTTAGATAGCGGAGGCGAAGGTCTAGAGCTTACGAACGACGTTCAGACCGTCACGTACGGTTAGGAAGACATTTTCAACTTCTGGGTCGTCGGCAATAAACTGGTTGCACTCAACCAGAACATCGTCGATCTCTGACTCGGGCTGCAGCACCTTACCGGACCAGAGCACGTTATCCAGAATGATTAGACCACCGGGTTCAGTCAGCTCTTTGACCTTCAAGTAGTAGTTCATATAGTTGCGCTTGTCGGCGTCGATAAAGGTGAAGTCGAACGGGCCTTCAAGCGTATCGAGCGTATCTAACGCGCGGCCGAAAATGACATCAATTTTGTGGCCGTGCTCTGATCGATCAAAAAAGGTCTTGGCAAAGTCGATCGCACGCGGGTTGGTTTCGCAGCAGATGATCTTGCCATCCTGCGGCATCCCCTCAGCGATGGACAGAGCTGAGTAACCGGTAAACATACCGATCTCGAGCGCGCGTTTAGGTTGTTTGAGAGCTGCAAGCATTTTTAGGGTGCGTCCGACCAGGCGGCCGGAGAGCTTTTGCGGCCAGCCCATGTTGAGATTGGTCTGGTCGATTAGCTCTTGTAACAGCGGTGGCTCTTCACCGGTCACCAGAAAAGCGTAATCCTCGATCGCTTCATCGACGAGAAAGTCGGGCATGTGTGGCTCCTTAGGGGCGACTTATTGGGTGGCCTGTTTCACATTTTTGATAATGGGGCTTCCCCAGAAAGTCGTTCCGGACTCTAAGCCTTGCCAGCGGTACTGACACAACTCTAGGTCTGAGGTGATGCACTCTAGCTGTTCAATCGAAACGCCAGTGGGGAGTTTCTGACAACCCTGCTCAGGATCTTTGCCGACACCGTAAAGGCGGGCACTGAGCAGTTGGCGGTAGAGAGGCTCAGTTTGACACACCCAGTGCTGAGACTCCTGAGCTTGGGGCGCTGTGCTTGCCAGCATTAGTGCGGGCGCTAGTAGTAAAAATCTTAACTCTTTCATCGTCTAAGTCTGGAGCTGAAGGACCGCTCTTCGTACAATCTGTTTAAACAATTGAGGATTATACTGATGAACGAAGCGCTATACATCTTTCTTGCTGCCGGCCTTGTCTCGATGTCTGCTGCACTCAGCGCCAGCGCGTTGAACAAACTGACTGAAGACGAGAAGCCTGAGTGGCTCAAGAGCAAGAATGCGCAGGTATCGGTGGTGCTTACCGGTAACTTTGCTGCGCTAAGTTTGGTGGGGGCGATGGCGTATGGCTTCCTTACTCAGCACTGGTCTATACCGCTCTCCTGCATGTTCCTCACATTCCCTATCATTCATATTGCTGTGCTGCATCGTATGCTGGGTGATAAGACGACGCTGATGCTCATGCTACCCCTTACGTTACTGGCTGATATCTACCTGTACATCAACTGGCCTTAACCCATCTCATCTGAGCAACATTCGCTCCGATTGATAGCTGCCCCGCCTTCCCATTTTCCATCCCGAATCAAGCGCTTCTAAATAGAAGCGTTTTTTTTTGTATCGACGTTGCTCAGCCTGCAGTAAATGGTCAGAGAAATCTTAATTAGCTTATTTTAAATTCATAATCCATTTTTGAAAGGTATTTAAATTATCAATATCTAAATTTGATTAAATTCCGTTTATTCAATATTAAAATTTGATAAATCGGTACTTATTCAGAATTTAATATTGATTTTATATTCCTATACTATTAAAAAATATAATCCAAATTATAGCTCTGATAGCCCTTTTGTTGTGGTTTAAGTTCATCTTAAGATGTTGATAAATAGTGGTTTATTTTGATTTAAGAGAATTCTTGTATGATATTCGATGACTAAATTAGTTGTTGCTTTTATGAACAGCGCTGGTTGATAATTGTGATAATATTAATGATAAGAGTGCCAAAATCCTTTTTGTTTATTGAAATAAAAAGACGGTTTTTGCGCTTATTGCGGGCAACCGCCTTTTTCTGGACAGGTTAAAACAGGTGACAGATCCCAAAATGATTGTTGCGCTCGACATCGGTACCTCAAAAGTGGTCTGTATGGTCGCCGAAGTTGGGCAGGATGGCAGCGTTGATGTCGTTGGTGTTGGGTCACACCCCTCCCGCGGTCTAAAGCGCGGCGTTGTCGTCAATATTGAATCCACCGTTCAATCCATTCAGCGTGCAGTCGAAGCCGCTGAGCTGATGGCGGGTTGTAAGATCCACTCCGTGAGTGTCGGTATCTCCGGTAGTCATATCGACAGTCATAACTCGCACGGTATTGTCGCGCTTCAGAGCCGTGAAGTAACCGAATCTGACCTTGAACGCGTCATTGAAGCAGCACAGGCAATCGCCATTCCTGCTGATCAGCGCATTCTGCATATCCTTCCTCAGGAGTACCTGATCGATAACCAAGAGGGCATTAAAGAGCCTTTGGGTATGTCGGGGGTGCGTCTCGAAGCGAAAGTTCACCTGGTAACTGGTGCAACCAACGCAATACAGAATATTGAAAAGTGTGTTCGTCGCTGTGGACTAGAAGTTGACGCTGTTGTACTCGAGCAGTTGGCATCAGGTTATGCCGTGCTAACTGACGATGAGAAAGATCTTGGTGTTTGTATGGTCGATATAGGCGGCGGTACCACCGATATCGCTGTGTTTACTCAAGGAGCCATCCGTCATACGGCGGTGATTCCGGTAGCTGGTGATCAGGTCAGCAACGATATCGCTATGGCGCTGCGTACACCGATGCAGCATGCCGAGCAGATCAAGATGAAGTACGCCTGTGCTTTGGCTCAGTTGGCCCGTGCCGATGAGACGATCAAGGTCCCGAGTGTGGGTGATCGAGCGCCGCGTGATTTGTCGCGTCAGGCGCTGGCTGAAGTGGTAGAGCCACGCTACGAAGAGCTTTTCACCTTGGTACAGGCTGAACTGCGCCGCAGTGGGTTTGAAGACCTGGTTGCCGCAGGTCTGGTGCTGACTGGCGGTACTTCCAAAATGGAGGGTGCTGTAGAGCTGGCTGAGGAGATCTTCCATATGCCAGTGCGTCTAGCGCGTCCAACCGGTGTGGCCGGAGTTGATGACCTACTGACTAATCCTATCTACGCCACAGCGATTGGTCTATTGCTCTACTCAGCTGATAACGAGTTAGTTCAGTCAGTCGACACGCACAGTGTGGACGATATGAGCCTGACCGCTGATGAGCGTTCAGAGCATCGTGTCGAAAAGCGAGAATCCCGTGAGACCCAGCAGGGGAGCTGGGTATCGCGTATTAAGACTTGGGTTCAGGGCAACTTCTGACCCGCTGAAACATGCACTCATCGAGTGCTGAGTGTGGCGAGCCGGCAAAGATCGGAGCCATTAAAAAGAAACCTGGAGGTGTTTTATGTTTGAGATGGTAGATAGCGCGACTCAAAGTGCTGTGATCAAAGTTGTCGGCGTCGGGGGAGGCGGTGGTAACGCAGTATCACACATGGTGTCGTCGGACGTAGATGGCGTAGAGTTTATCTGTGCCAACACTGATGCGCAGGCGCTAGCTAAAATAGCGTCACATGCAGCCCTGCATATCGGTGGTGAACTGACCAAAGGCCTAGGTGCTGGTGCGAACCCTGAGGTGGGTCGCTCTGCAGCAATGGAAGATCGTGAGCAGATTATGGCGACGCTGCAAGGCGCAGACATGGTCTTTATTACCGCCGGTATGGGTGGCGGCACGGGCACAGGTGCTGCGCCGATCGTTGCAGAAGTGGCGAAAGAGATGAGGATTCTGACGGTCGCTGTTGTGACCAAGCCCTTCCCATTCGAAGGTCGCAAGCGCATGAAGATCGCTGAAGAGGGGATCCGTGAACTACAGGATCGCGTTGACTCTCTGATTATCATTCCAAACGAGAAACTCCTCCCAGTACTGGGTAAGAACACCAGCCTGATTAAAGCCTTCAGCGCAGCAAACGACGTGCTAAAGGGCGCTGTACAGGGTATCGCTGATTTGATTATCCGTCCGGGTATGATCAACGTCGACTTTGCTGACGTGCGCACCGTTATGTCTGAGATGGGCAAAGCGATGATGGGTACGGGCGTAGCGCGTGGTGATGAGCGTGCTCGCGAAGCGACTGAGGCAGCGATCAACAGCCCGCTGCTGGAGGATATAGACCTCAAGGGCGCTAGCGGCATCCTAGTTAACATCACTGCGGGAATGGATCTTAGTCTGGGTGAGTTCGCTGAAGTGGGTGAAGTCGTCGAGGAGTACGCCTCGGACAACGCTACTGTTGTTGTGGGTACGGTTATCGATCCGGATATGAGCGAAGAGCTCAAAGTGACTGTCGTAGCTACGGGTCTTGCACGCGCACAGCAGATGGAAGCGCAGGTTGTAAACTCTGATGCTCAGGTATCTTCGCAGCCAAAACCGCAGGCGCAGTCAACCCGCACTGTGGCCACGCCCACAACCGCAGGCTTTACCGATCTTGATACACCAACTGTAATTCGGAATCGCAAAACCGAACAGCAGGCACTGCCGCTGGAGCAGCCAACTGTTCAGAAGACCGGTACTGACGATATGGAGTTCCTGGATATTCCGGCCTTCTTGCGCCGCCAGGCAGACTAACTGATTTAACGTTTTTTAAACCGTCCAGGTTTACCCGCCCCTCGTCTGGGGTGGCGGGTCTTTTCTTGCTGCACTTCTAAGTGCTGGCGAGTTCAAATCTTGCGCGCGACGAGCAAGAATTCCTGATTACCATCGCCGCCCTTGATTGGGCTAGGGATATATCCCTCAACTTCCATTCCCAAGTCCCTAACCAGTTCACACATCTGCTGTTTCAGTTGTGGATAGAGGTGTTGCGAGCGAACCAGTCCGCCGCGACCAATATGTTCAGGTCCGAGTTCAAACTGAGGTTTCACCAGCGTGATCAGACGTGAATTGGTCGGAAGTAGAGCGCAGAGCCCCGGTAATATCAACGTTTGTGAAATAAACGAAACATCCATTACTGCCAGATCGAACTTCGCGGTAGGACTTTTTGAAATCAGGTCGGGTTCGAGGTTTCTAGCGTTATACCCTTCGATACAGGTGACCCGCGGGTCTTCACGCAAGCGGGCTGCAAGTTGATCCTGACCTACCTCTATACCGACCACTGCAACGGCGCCATGTTGAAGTAGGTAGTCGGTAAATCCGCCGGTAGACTGGCCAACATCGATCGCAACCAACCCGTTAAAGTCTAAGTGAAACCGCTCCTGCGCTGCTTTCAACTTCAGTGCGCCTCGTGAGACGTATTGGTCTGACTCGTCGGGTTCAATACGAATAGGGGTGTCAGCATCAAGCTTGACTGAGCTCTTGTCTACCACCTGCCAACCTTTAAGGTCAGCCTCCACACGTCTCTCTTTGATGATGCGCTGAGCCTGTGCACGGCTCTGGACAAGCCGACGCTCTACAAGTAGGTGATCTAGGCGGATTGGCACGGTGATTACATCTCGTATCGATTGATCGCGCTAGTTTAACAGCGCGGGTTATCGCTGGAAAATGCTTGCTACCCTCCTTGGTAAAGGGATAATGCGTGTAACTCTTTCTTGTTACTCGCTTTTTAAATTGGGGATATTCACATGTCTAATCGCAGTACGATCAGTACGCCTAATGCACCCGCCGCGATCGGCACTTATTCGCAGGCTGTAAAGGTTGGCAATACCGTCTACATGTCGGGTCAAATTCCACTTGATCCAGCAACGATGGAGTTGGTAACTGAGAGCTTTGAAGCTCAGGCCGTCAGAGTGTTTGAGAATCTCAAGGCTGTGGCGAATGCTGCTGGGGGCGAACTTAACGATATCGTTAAGTTGACGATTCTGCTCTCCGATATGGATTTCTTCCCGCAGGTGAACGAGGTAATGGCACGCTACTTTGAGGAGCCGTATCCGGCGCGTGCTGCCTTTGCGGTTAAGGCGATTCCGAAAGGTGCAGATATCGAGATTGAAGGTGTGATGTTGACCAACGACTAGTTTAGATCGGAGCTATACTGGTTAGCCACGGATTAGGGTTAAGTATTCAGGAGTCGCGAGTGACACTATCCAACGACGCGTTTTTCGCTCATTTTGAGGCGCTCTCTTTAACCCTAATTGATTGGTTTTACAGTCCAGGTTTCTACATTCAGTTGGGCTTGGTGTTTGTGGCGGTGATTTTTGCCTACGCCCTATCGCAGGTTCTGAGCTCTCGCGCTGCGATCTTTAACCACAAACGTGACGAAAATGCTGTCTGCGGCTTTCGAGATCTGTTGGGGAGTGTTCGTCCTCTTTTATTCCCGCTACTGCTGATCATCACGCTGGCGCTGGCGGTGGATGCCAGTGATCACCTGTTTGCCCAGAGCTACCTGGTTCGTATCAGTGAGAGTGCCGCGCTTGTCTTCCTGCTTTTCGCCTTTGTGCGTAATTTTGTGCAACACAAGCTGTTACGCACCCTGATACTCTGGCTGCTGATACCGGCTGCTGTGCTGCATGTGTTCGATCTGCTTGGCGCGGTGATTCAATATCTGGATCAGGTCGCACTAGAGGTCGGTAACATCAAGATCTCTGCATACGGTGTGTTGCGGATGTTGGTGTTCGGTTCTCTGCTATTCTGGCTGGGGCGCTTATCACGTACTGTAGGTAACCGGATTATCCGCCGCCAAGAAGAGCTTGATGCGGGAACCCGAGAGTTGTTCGCTAAGCTGTTTGAAGTGGTGCTGACGGTCGTTATTTTCCTGTTGTTGCTGCAGGTGATGGGTATCAACTTAACTGCATTGGCTGTCTTTGGCGGTGCAGTCGGTGTTGGGCTGGGTTTTGGCTTGCAGTCGATCGCCTCTAACTTCATATCGGGCATTATCCTGCTTCTCGATCGCTCACTGAAAATTGGCGACTACATCGAGTTGGATGATGGGCAGGGAGGGGTGATTCGCGAGCTGAAGATGCGCTCCACTACGCTCGAGACCTTTGACGGTAAGGACATTATGGTGCCTAACGAGCGCTTTATGAGCAGCACCTTTACCAACTGGACCCACAAGAACTCCAAACAGCGCTACTCGATTAACCTTCAAGTGGCTTATAGCACTGATCTGGACCAATTATTTCCGTTGCTGCGTGAAGTTGTCTCTGAGCACCCTCAGGTCATCAGCGGTGATGAGGTACCAGTGGAGGAGCGCCCCGATGCCGAGATTAAGAGCTTCGGTGACTCCGGTATCGAGATTCTTATCGAGTTCTGGATGGAGGGCATCGATGATGGTCAGAATAGGGTGGGTGGTGACCTGCTACTGATGATCTGGCATGCGCTAAAACAAGCGAATGTAGAAATCCCGTTCCCGCAGCGTGAGGTAAGAATTATTGGTGAGGGCACAGGGCAATCGCAGGTGGTTGGGCGCTAAGTCTAGGTAGGGTGTACCCGAACCGCTTGAAAAACGCTTGGGAGGTTTGAACGCGCCAAGACGCGTTCCTTCGTCGTTGTAGTTCAGCTATTTTCAGCGCTTTGAGACTCTTCGATCTGCTGACGAACTTCATCCATATCCAACTCTGTCGCTTTAGCGAGTAGTTCGCGTAAAGCACCTGCAGGCAGTGCACCGCCCTCGTTGTAGAGCAGGATGTTATCGCGA
>Ga0209653_1002125_pt1 | contig 14821 bp, 10 predicted proteins | sample SaaInl6LU_22_DNA_FD_184644 | JGI IMG/M metagenome (GOLD analysis project Ga0209653, IMG submission 184644) | Marine microbial communities from expanding oxygen minimum zones in the Saanich Inlet - ESP_116LU_22_DNA (SPAdes) (version 2) | ecosystem: Environmental > Aquatic > Marine > Intertidal... | reverse complement strand
GTCGGCCGCCGCAGTGATACGCAAAAAGCCGCTCTTCCATTTTTCGACTTTTTTGCGCGTCCCCTCCGGTGCCATGGCAAAGGCGATACTGCCCTCGCGTTCGGCTAGCTTTGCGAAATCAGCTATTAAACTAGCGGGGTTTTCGCGGTTGACCGGAATACCACCCAGCCAACGCATGAAATTGCGCGTACCGAAGAAAAAAATTGTGTGCTTGCCCAACCACCGCACCTGGCAGTCCATCTTCAAAATGGCCGCCATCCCCCAGACAAAATCCCAGTTAGAGGTGTGCGGGGCTGCGCACAACATCATGCGCGGCAGATCGGGCACTTCGCCAACGACTCGCCAGCCACCGATACGCAGTATCGCGCCACCCAACCACTGTGCAAAGCGGCCGCGGCCGGCGCGCAGATTGTGTGGAATATCCGCTGGGACAATATCGGGGTAACTCTGCCAAGGCTGCATGCAGTTATCTCGCTAGTGTTCGCGCGTAGCGCTAAAGATGATCTCTTCGTGGCGCTCTTGTGCCAGCGAGAGATTGACACGGGTGGGCGCCAAATAGGTGAGATGGCCACCGCCATCAATGGCCAGGTTGTCTTCGGCTTTATCGCGGAATTTATCTAACGTGCGCTGATCCTTAGCGGTCGTCCAGCGCGCAGTATAGACGTTGACCGGTTCGTAAATAGCCTCGACACCGTACTCCTCTTTGAGACGGTACGCGACCACTTCAAATTGCAGCTGACCCACTGCGCCGACAACAATGTCGTTGTTACGCATAGGGAAAAACACCTGAGTACTGCCCTCTTCAGAGAGCTGGCGAATACCATTTTGCAAAGCTTTCATTTTCATCGGGTCGCGCAGACGGATGCGTTTGAAAAGCTCAGGTGCAAAGTGCGGGATACCGGTGAACTTTAGGTTTTCGCCATCACTAAAGGTATCGCCAATGGCGATAGAACCGTGGTTGTGTAGGCCAATGATATCGCCGGCAACTGCCTCTTCTACAGAGATGCGCTCGCCCGCTTTAAAACTAAATGCGTCACTGACACGGACATCCTTGCCGATCCGCACTTGACGCATTTTCATCCCCTTCTGATAACGCCCCGAACAGATACGCATAAAGGCGATTCGGTCGCGATGCTTGGGGTCCATATTGGCTTGGATTTTAAATACAAAACCACTGAAGCCTGATTCACTCGCTTCTACCTCACGCAGTTCACTGGCGCGCGGCTGTGGCGGCGGTGCCCAGCGGACAAAGTCGTCGAGCATTTCGCGCACCCCAAAATTGCCCAGCGCCGTGCCGAAAAAGACCGGCGTCAGTTTGCCGGCAACAAACGCCTCAATATCAAATTTGTGGGTCGCTTCACGCACCAGCTCCAACTCTTCGAGAACATCATCGACGTAGTCACCAAGGGCCGCGCGCGCCTCTGCCGACTCTAGCCCCTTAATCTGGATATCGTCCATCAGGGTGTGGCCTTTACCTTGTACAAAGACATGGATGGTGTCGGTGTAGAAGTTATAGACACCGCGAAACCCTCGGCCCATACCGATAGGCCAGTTGATAGGCGCAGCTTCAATATTGAGCACGCTCTCTATCTCATCGAGCAACTCTATCGGCTCGCGAATGTCGCGATCCATTTTGTTTACAAACGAGATGATTGGGGTATCCCGCAAGCGGCAGACATCCATCAGTTTAATGGTGCGCGCCTCGACCCCTTTGGCACCATCGATGACCATCAGCGCAGAGTCTACGGCAGTCAGGGTGCGGTAGGTATCTTCCGAGAAGTCCTCGTGGCCGGGGGTATCGAGCAGGTTAACGGTACAATCGCGGTAGGGAAACTGCATCACCGATGAGGTGACCGAAATGCCGCGCTCTTTCTCCATCGACATCCAGTCTGAAGTGGCGTGACGATCGCTCTTGCGGCCCTTAACGGTGCCGGCCACCTGAATAAGATTACCCAATAGCAGCAGCTTTTCGGTGATGGTGGTTTTGCCCGCATCAGGGTGGGAGATGATAGCAAAAGTTCGCCTTTTACCCACATCACTCTCTAAATGGCTATCGCCCATAATTTTTAACTCTAGTTATCTGGTTGCAACGCAGCCGCGTTGACAAGGAATACAACTGAAGGATATTTTAACTAAAGCGATGCCAGATTGCTGGACAAATAACCGGGCGATCCAAGCTATTATCGACAATAGAGCTACTTATGTATTAGCGCGCTAACGTGAGGAGCGAAATATTTCGACCAGCTCTAAAGCCGCGGCGGTGGCGGGCAGCTGGCCGGCGACCACTTTGGCTTCGATAGTAGGCAGGGCTTGTTTAACGCGCGGGTCACTGCGCAGATCAGTCAGCAGGCTCTCGCCCATCTCGCTCCACATCCAGCTGCGCGCCTGCTCTGCACGGCGCTTGGCTAGAGCGTCATGTTCGCACATAGCGGTATAAAACGCCTGAATAGCCTGCCAAACGGCATCGATCTGCTGGTTGTGCAGCGCCGAACAGGCGAGCGCTTGTGGCCGCCACTGGGCGCTGCGCGACTGCATAAAGTGCAGCGCCGAACGGTAGTCGGCGAGAGTTTGTTGAGCCGTATTAAATTGATCGCCATCGGCTTTGTTGACCACGACTAAATCGGCCAACTCCATAATGCCGCGTTTAATTCCTTGCAGTTCATCACCGCCACTAGGCAGTAACAACAGCATAAATAGATCGGTCATGTCGGCTACTGCCGTCTCTGACTGGCCGACACCGACTGTTTCAATTAACACCACATCAAAACCGGCTGCTTCGCACAACAGCAGTGATTCGCGCGTGCGGCGAGTCACCCCACCGAGTGTTTTACCTGCCGGCGAGGGGCGGATGAAGGCGTCCGGATTGAAAGCCAGAGTCTGCATGCGGGTCTTATCGCCAAGGATAGAGCCACCTGATAACGCCGAGGTAGGGTCTACCGCCAACACGGCGACGCGGTGACCAGAGTCGATAAGCAAGCTGCCGAATGCTTCGATAAAAGTCGATTTACCCACCCCCGGAACACCTGAAATACCAATGCGCGAGGCGCCTCCAGTATGCGGCATAATTGCCGCCAACAGCTTGAGAGCGGCGCGGCGGTGGTCCGGGTGAGTAGACTCCACCAACGTTATACCCTTGGCCAACGCGCGCCGGCTGCCGGCAATAATATCGGCGGCCAGTTGCTGTGGGTCTTGGGTGAGCAAAGTCACAAGCACTTACTCGAATTCGAGGATAATTTGATCGACCATCAAACTGTCACCCACTGCGGCCGATACTTTGGAGACCGTGCCCGCTTGCAGTGCGCGCAAGCTGTTCTCCATCTTCATCGCTTCGATAACCGCTAGCTCTTGCCCCTCTTCAACTTTATCGCCCACTGCGACGTTGAGCTTAACCAGTAAACCGGGCATCGGCGAAAGCAAAAATTTAGAGAGATCGGGCGGCACTTTTTCCAGCATATGCGCACTGAGCTTAGCCGCCAGCGGCGAGAGCACTAGCGCATCGACGGTAGCACCGCGGTAAAAGAGCTGATATCCAGACCCTTTGCGCTCTACCTGTACGGTTAACTCGCGGCCATTAATAGTGGCAAAAAATAGCGGATCTCCCAGATACCACTCTGACTCAACATGGTAGTCAGTACCGTCGAGATGCACTAAAAAGCCTTCATCAGTGAGCTCTACAGCGACGCTGTGCTGGAGACCGTTAGCGGCCACTACCCAGTGGTTGGGCACCACACACTCGTGGCCGGCCATCTGTCCGGAGAGCATGCCTGAGCGCTCGCGGTAAAATTGGTGCACTGCTGCAGCGACAACGATAAATACTTCTGGTTCGTCTTGTGGCACTAAATCGGCACTGAAGCCGTCGGGGTATTCGTCGGCAATAAAGTTAGTGGTTAATTCACCGGCAATAAAGCGCGGGTGAACCATCAGGGCATTGAGAAAGCTAATATTGTGGCTGACACCGCGAATATAGTAGGCGTCTAACGCGCCGACCATGCGTTGGCAGGCTTCGGCGCGATCGTTTCCATAGGTAATTAGTTTAGCGATCATGGGGTCGTAGAACATCGATACTTCACCGCCCTCATAGACGCCAGTATCGACTCGAATACCCTCGCCAACTGGCGGTTGGTATCCCACTAAGCGACCGGTGGAGGGCAAGAAGTTACGGAACGGATCCTCTGCATAAACGCGAGTTTCAATCGCCCAACCATTTAGCTGTACATCAGCTTGATCGAGGGGCAGCTGCTCACCGGCGGCAACACGAATCATCAACTCAACTAGATCCTGGCCGGTGACCAATTCGGTAACCGGGTGTTCAACCTGCAGACGAGTATTCATCTCCAGAAAGTAGAAGTTCATATCGGCGTCGGCGATAAACTCAACCGTACCGGCCGATTGGTAATCTACCGCGCGCGCCAAGGCACAAGACTGCTCGCCCATTTTGCGGCGCACCTCTTCAGTCAAAAAGGGCGACGGAGCCTCCTCAATCACCTTTTGGTGGCGGCGCTGAATCGAGCATTCACGCTCGCCGAGATAGATCACATTGCCGTGGCCATCGGCTATGACTTGGATTTCGATATGGCGCGGCTGTTGAATGTATTTTTCGATGAAGACCCGGTCGTCACCAAAGCTTGAACGCGCCTCGTTGGTCGCGCGCTCGAACCCGTCCAGACACTCCTCGCGGTTAAACGCCACCCGCATACCCTTGCCACCGCCGCCGGCAGAGGCTTTGAGCATGACCGGATAACCTATCCCCTCGGCAATTTCAGCGGCCTGGGCGGCATCTTTAACTACTTCGGTATAACCGGGTATGGTGTTGACGCCAGCTTTTTCAGCAATGAGCTTAGAGGTGATTTTATCGCCCATCGACTCAATGGCTTTTTTGCCCGGGCCGATGAAGATAATACCGGCCTCATCTAAGGCGTCGCGAAAACGGCTATTTTCAGAGAGAAAGCCGTAACCAGGGTGCACCGCATCGGCGCCGGTCTGTTTGCAGGCGGCAATAATTTTCTCTATCACCAAATAGCTTTCTGCCGAGGCGGACGGGCCAATATGCACCGCCTCGTCAGCTTGCTGTACATGCAGGGCCTCGCGGTCGGCGTCTGAGTAAACCGCCACTGTGGCGATACCCATTTTTTTGGCAGTGGCAAAAACTCTACAAGCAATCTCACCGCGGTTAGCTACTAAAATCTTTTTAATCATATCGGTTGCCTATCTCTATTCTGTTCAGGTCGTGGCCGGCTAATTTACAGCGGTATATTGCCGTGTTTTTTCCACGGATTACTGAGTTCTTTATCGCGCAGCATAGCTAGTGAACGGGCTACCCGTTTGCGTGTGTTGTGCGGCAGAATCACATCGTCGATATAACCGCGTTTACCGGCAATGAACGGGTTGGCAAATTTTTGGCGATACTCTTCGGTGCGCGCCTCAATTTTTTCGGCATCGCCAATATCTTTGCGGAAGATAATCTCAACCGCCCCTTTCGGGCCCATGACGGCGATCTCCGCTTTTGGCCACGCGAAATTAACATCTCCGCGCAAATGTTTAGAGGCCATTACATCGTAGGCACCGCCGTAGGCTTTGCGGGTAATCACCGTCACTTTGGGCACCGTGCACTCGGCGTAGGCGTAAAGCAACTTAGCACCGTGCTTGATAATGCCGCCGTGCTCTTGGCTGGTGCCGGGCATAAACCCGGGCACATCAACAAAGGTGAGTACCGGAATATTAAAGGCGTCACAAAAGCGGATAAAACGCGCCGCTTTTTTCGAAGCATCGATGTCTAGGCAGCCCGCCAGTACCAGCGGCTGATTGGCGACCACACCGACGGTGGATCCCTCTACGCGAATAAAGCCGGTGACAATGTTGCGTGCATAACTGGGTTGCAGCTCAAAAAACTCTTGTTCATCGGCTACTTTGAGAATCACTTCTTTAATGTCGTAGGGCTTGTTGGGGTCGTCGGGGACAATGGTATCGAGCGACATTTCGGCGCGCTCGGCGGGGTCTTCACTGGGCCAAACCGGTGGTTTTTCTTTATTGTTGGCGGGCAGGTAGTTAATGAATCGGCGCAGTTTTAGCAGTGCGTCGATATCGTTTTCAAAAGCCAAATCGGCAACGCCAGACTTTGAGGAGTGAGTTGAGGCACCGCCGAGCTCTTCTGCAGTGACTGTTTCATGAGTCACCGTTTTCACGACATCGGGGCCGGTGACAAACATGTACGAGCTATCTTGAACCATAAAGATAAAATCGGTGATCGCCGGCGAATAGACCGCACCGCCAGCGCACGGCCCCATAATCATTGAGATTTGTGGGATAACACCCGAGGCCATGACATTGCGCTGGAAGACATCGGCGTAGCCACCCAGTGAGGCGACACCCTCTTGAATGCGCGCACCACCGGAGTCGTTGAGGCCGATAACCGGTGCCCCGACCTTCATCGCTTGGTCCATCAGCTTACAAATTTTCTCGGCGTGCGCCTCAGAGAGCGAGCCGCCATAAACAGTGAAGTCCTGGCTGAAAACAAACACCAAACGGCCATTGACGGTACCGTAACCGATAACTACGCCGTCGCCGGGGATATGCTCTTTATCCATATCAAAATCGGCACAGCGGTGTTCGACAAACATGTCCCACTCTTCAAAACTACCCTCGTCGAGAAGCAAGTCGACGCGCTCTCGAGCGGTCAATTTACCCTTGGCGTGCTGCGCGGCAATGCGTTTTTCTCCGCCGCCTTGTTTGGCGCGCTCTCTGCGATTTTCGAGTTCATTGAGTATGTTGTTCATAAGCTTTCTCGTATTTTTCTAGTTTGGCAATTAGTTGGGGTTAGCTGCGTCAATCAGCGCTAGCACTTCATCAGCGGCAACCGGGATATTGGTGCCGGGGCCAAAGATGGCCGCCACTCCCTGTTCGCGCAGTGCGGGGTAATCTTTGGGTGGGATAACCCCACCGCAAATCACTAAGATATCGTCAGCACCGGCCGCTTTAAGCTCAGCGATCAGTTGTGGCACCAAGGTCTTGTGGCCAGCCGCTTGCGAGCTAACCCCCACGACGTGCACGTCATTTTCGATCGCTTGGCGAGCTGCCTCGGCGGGGGTCTGGAACATCGGTCCGACATCGACATCAAAACCAATATCGGCAAACGCTGTGGCAATTACTTTTGCGCCGCGATCGTGGCCATCTTGGCCCATTTTTACCACCAGCATACGCGGGCGACGGCCGTGCTGCTGCGCAAAACTATTTACTCGCTGCTGGATCGCCATAAATTCTTTATCCCCTTCATAGGCGGCGCCGTAGACACCGCTGATTGAGCGCTGCTCTGCTTTGTGGCGGCCCCAATGCTTCTCTAATGCATCTGATATCTCTCCGACTGTGGCGCGAGCGCGAGCCGCTTCGACAGCGAGTGCGAGCAGATTGCCCTCGCCGCTCTCGGCGCTGGCACTGAGCGCCTCCAATGCGGCGTTACATGCAGCCACATCGCGCTCTGCACGTAATTTAGCCAGCCGTTCTACTTGGCCGGCGCGCACTGCACTGTTATCAATATCTAAAACTTCAACATCCGGCTCTTCTGCCAACTGGTATTTGTTGACACCGACAATCACCTCTTCGCCGCGGTCGATACGCGCTTGCTTCTGCGCGGCCGCCTCTTCGATACGCAGTTTAGGCATACCCGATTCAACGGCTTTGGTCATGCCGCCGAGCTCTTCCACTTCGTCAATGAGTTTGCGCGCAGCCTGAACTAACTCGTTAGTGAGCGACTCGACATAATAAGAACCGGCCATCGGATCGACCACGTTAGTGATACCGCTCTCCTCCTGAACGACTAACTGAGTATTGCGGGCGATACGCGCAGAGAAATCGGTCGGCAGTGCCAACGCTTCATCTAAGGCGTTAGTGTGCAGTGATTGCGTGCCACCCAAGACTGCAGACATCGCCTCGATAGTGGTACGCACGACATTGTTGTAGGGGTCTTTACTGGTCAAGCTGACGCCGGAGGTTTGGCAGTGGGTGCGCAGCATCAGCGACTTTTCACTCTGCGGGGCAAACTTTTCTGCCATCAGTTCAGCCCAGAGGATACGCGCGGCGCGCAACTTGGCGATCTCCATAAAGAAGTTCATACCGATGGCAAAGAAGAACGACAGGCGCGGGGCAAAACTGTCGACTTCAAGACCGCTGGCAATCGCAGTGCGCACATACTCGATACCGTCGGCGATGGTAAAGGCCAACTCTTGCACGTTGGTCGCCCCCGCCTCTTGCATGTGATAACCCGAGATAGAGATGGAGTTAAATTTAGGCATGTTTTCGGCGGTGTAACCAATGATATCAGCGACGATACGCATCGACGGTTCCGGCGGGTAGATATAGGTATTGCGCACCATAAACTCTTTGAGGATATCGTTTTGCAGCGTGCCGGCCAGCTGCTCAGGACTAACTCCCTGCTCTTGTGCTGCCACAATATAATTGGCCATAACCGGCAGCACTGCACCGTTCATAGTCATCGACACCGAGACTTTATCGAGCGGAATACCATCAAAAAGTACTTTCATATCCTCGACGGAGTCGATCGCTACACCGGCTTTGCCGACATCGCCCTCGACACGCGAATGGTCCGAGTCGTAACCTCGGTGGGTGGGCAGATCGAAAGCCACCGATAAGCCCTGTTGGCCGGCGGCTAAGTTGCGACGATAAAATGCGTTGGAAGCCTCTGCAGTCGAGAAGCCAGCATATTGACGCACTGTCCACGGGCGGCCGGCGTACATTGTCGCTTTTGGGCCGCGCATGAACGGGGCCATGCCGGGGAGATTATTTTGATGGGGCAGATCTACCGTGTCGGCAGCGGTGTAGAGTGGTTTGACTGCAATCCCTTCTGGCGTCTGCCAAGTCAAATCTTCAAGCGGCTTACCGCGCAGTTCTTTTTCCGCAAGCTCGCGCCATTGATTCAATTTCTCGTTATTACTCATGATCTATTACTCCAAAACACCTTATCACGGCCACTGTTAGACGCCTGTTAATCAAGACATGATGAGCTAGCCTAGCGGGTAGGGCTAGGGCTAAATCGATCAAAAATACTCACATTTTTTATCAGATATCACCTAAATCTGCCGAGCAATTGGGTTAGAATAACTAAAAATATCACAAATACTATTGGCAAGCGGTGCGTTGCAAGCGCAATCGGATGCCCTTGGAGGAGTCACTATTGGCCACTATCTGCCACCACCATGTCATCGCCTGCCTACACGCTGTACGCAGTAGCGGCGGCTCGCAACAGCTTCTACTCGAGCGCGCCGGTATCAACCCTGCCGTTCTACATAGCCCACAAGGGCGCATTCATACCGACCAGGTAGCGCGGCTGTTTAAATCGGTACAGGAAGAGCTCGATGATGAGTATATGGGTTTTACCGCACAATCTTGCCGAGTTGGTTTGTTTGCCACCATGTGTGAACTGGTCGCAGGGCTGGCCAACCTGGGTGAACTGCTCGCCCGAGCCGTAGAGTTTTACAACTTGGTGAACCCCGGCATTGTTATGAAACTTGAACGCTCTGGATCAAGAGCAGCGCTGGCGTTCAATATGGCCGACCCTGAGCTCGACCCCGATCATTTCATGAGCGAATTTTGGCTGGTAATTTGGCACCGTTTTCCCAGTTGGATGATCGGCAATCCGATTGTTCTAGAAGAGACCCAGTTCACTTTTAGCCGCCCGAATCACCACAGCGAGCTGGAGATTATGTTCCCAGGCAAACTGCTCTATAAACAGAGTGCCAACCGCCTGGTATTTGAAGCCAACCAATTAGAGCGCCCACTTTTGCGCAGCCGCGATGAACTGGCCGCCTACTTGCGCAATGCCCCTGCGGATGTGATGACCATACCCGGACGCGACAGTAGCTTCGAACGGCGTGTAGAAAGGCTAATTAGCAGTGAGCATCGCAACAGCGCCGCGCTGCCGACACTCAACCAGGTCGCTGAAGTTTTGGGGGTCAGCAGCCAAACGCTCCACCGCAGGTTGCGCGAACACGGCAGCAGCTACCAGAAGATCAAAGACAACTATCGGCGCGAATACGCACTGGAAAAACTAGCAGACCACCATCTCTCCGTAGAGACTCTCTCGCAGCAGCTGGGCTTTGCCGAGCCGCGCTCTTTTACCCGCGCCTTCAAACAGTGGACCGGCGTACCACCGCGCAGCTATCTGCGCAGCCGCAGCGGTAATAGCTCCGTTTAGAAGTCGCCGCCAAACAGGTCGCGAGTAAAGACTTTCGTGGCGACATCATCAAGATCGGCACCCATACGATTGCTGACAATCAAATCGCAGCGAGCTTTAAACGCGGTCAAATCGTTTACCACCTCAGAGTTGAAGAAGTGGCTCTCGGCAATTGTCGGCTCATAGACGACCACTTCAACACCTTTGGCTTTGAGTCGCTTCATCACTCCCTGCATTGCCGAGGCGCGATAGTTATCCGAGCCCGCCTTCATCACTAGGCGATAGATACCCACCGTTTGCGGCTGCTGCGCCATAATTGAGTCGGCAATAAAATCTTTGCGGGTCGAATTGGCATCGACAATCGCCTTAATCATATTGCTCGGCACATCGGCGTAGTTGGCCAGTAGCTGTTTGGTGTCTTTGGGCAGACAGTAGCCACCGTAGCCAAACGAGGGGTTGTTGTAGTGGGTGCCAATGCGGGGATCCAAGCCGACACCCTGAATAATTTGTCGGCTGTCGAGTTGGTGCACTTGAGCATAACTGTCGAGCTCATTAAAAAATGCTACGCGCATCGCCAAATAGGTGTTGGCAAACAGTTTGATCGCCTCGGCCTCGGTGGAGTCAGTTAGAAGGACTTCTACTTCCGGCTTTAATGAGGCCTCGCGCAGCAGCTGGGCAAAACCCTGGGCTGGGGCATCTTGGCCGCCGACAATAATCCGCGAAGGGTGTAGGTTGTCGTAAAGCGCGGTACCTTCACGCAAAAATTCTGGCGAAAAAATCACCCTATCACTGTGTAATTTTGTGCGTAAGCCGACAGTAAAACCGACCGGGATAGTCGACTTAATCACCACGGTAGCCGTTGTGTTGTGCGCTAAAGCTTGCTCTGTGACCGCCTCAACTGTGCCGGTATTAAAGTAGTTGGTCTCAGGATCGTAATCAGTGGGCGTTGCCACAATCACGTAGTCGGCATCCGCATAGGCAGTGGCCGCATCGGTGGTTGCAGTGAGCTGCAGTGCACCGGCAGCTAGGTACTCCGACAACTCGCTGTCCTCTATCGGCGCTTGGCCGCGGTTGATCATTGCCACCCGTTCGGCATCGATATCAAGAATAGCTACCTCGTGGCGCTGGGCGATCAATACAGCATTAGACATACCCACATAACCACTGCCTACTACAGTAATTTTCATTGTTCTCTCCATTTAACTCCGCGTAACTTGGCGATCAATTTCAAATAAAAAAGCCCGCTAATGCGGGCCTATTTAATACTTTAGCAGCGATAAAAAATTACTGCGAGTTCTCAACCATGTAATCGGTAGTGGCTCTGATATCGTCGTCAGAGCAGCTCATACAAGTACCCATAGCTGGCATCATACCAATACCATTGATGGCATTGGCATAGATTGTCTCTAAACCTTTGGCATCAATACGCGCGGCCCAAGCACCGGCATCACCCAGCTTGGGAGCACCCATCGCACCACTGCTGTGGCAGGCCACGCAGTTGCTGTTATAGATATCTTCGCCTGACCGGGCAACACCACCGGCAGCCACGGGCGGCGCCGTCATCGCATCACCTTCCATAGCAAGTTGGCCGTGTGGCGCAATGCGCTCAGCCACCGCAGAAGTCTGTTTTTCGGTCAGCTCTGCCGGGCCATTGTTGGGATTACAAGCAACTACCAACAGGGTGGCAGCAACTAGGGCGGTGCGAGTCAAATTCAACATGGTGGTCTCCACGGTTTAAAACAAAATTATTTGGGCGGCATTATACGACAAACCGGTCGCTTTGCCAGAGTATTGGCGGCACTCAACCCAGCGGCCGAATACCCACAGCGCGGCGCAATTTAGCCAGAAGTGGCGCTGCCTCTGCTCGGGCGCGTTCAGCACCGCGCTGAAGTACCGCTTCGATCTCTGCAGGATTGGCAATAAGCTCTTGATAGCGCTCGCGAGGTTCAGCCAACTGGCTGTTAACCAACTCAAACAACTGTTTTTTAGCCTCTCCCCAGCCAATCCCTTCAGCGAAAGCAGTGCGCATCTGAGCGGACTGCTCAGGTGTAGCAAACGCCTGCCAGATTTGAAACAGCGCCGAATCGTCGGGGTCTTTGGGATCGCCTGGTTCAAGTAAGTTAGTTTTAATTTTGTTAATTTTTTTGCGCAGTTTTTTCTCGTCCTCAAATAGAGGAATAGTATTGCCGTAGCTCTTGCTCATTTTGCGACCATCGAGCCCCTGTAAGACAGCGACTTTATCGTCGACCACCGCCTCTGGCAGAGTAAAGTATTCGCCATAGTGGTGGTTAAAACGCTGCGCCATATCGCGCGCCATTTCGACATGTTGAATCTGATCGCGACCTACCGGTACACGTTGAGCGTTAAAAATCAGGATATCCGCTGCCATTAAAATGGGGTAGCTAAACAGCCCCATGGTGACACCAAAATCTGCATCCTCACCTTTTTCGCTGTTCTCTTGCACTGCCGCTTTATAAGCGTGGCTGCGGTTCATTAAACCTTTGGCAGCCATGCAGGTGAGGTACCAGGTAAGCTCCGGAATCTCTGGGACATCGGACTGGCGATAAAAAAGCGCACTGTCAGTATCCAAACCAAACGCCAGCCAAGTGGCGGCCACTTCCAGGGTAGACTGCTGCACTAGAGCGGGGTCATGAGATTTTATTAGCGCGTGGTAGTCGGCTAAAAAATAGTAGCTCTGCTGTGAACTGTCGCGGCTAGCTTCAATCGCGGGGCGGATGGCACCGACATAATTACCTAAGTGCGGGGTCCCCGAGGTGGTGATGCCGGTAAGAACACGAACTTTTGCCGTTTCGCTATCGCTCATAGTGATTTCTCGTTGTTAGCTAAGGTGGTCAATTATTCGGCCACCACGGTAAGAGGGGCGCCACTATTAATGAAAGCGGCGAGCAATTCAACCAGGCGCGCAGGATCGCGAGCACCGGTCAGCTCTCTGCACGAGTGCATAGCCAACTGAGCAATGCCGATATCCAGAGTATTAACGCCAAGCTTTGCAGCACTTATCGGTCCAATGGTACTGCCACAACCCATATCGTTGCGCGCGGCAAAACTCTGTAGCGGTACGCCGCACTGCTTTCCGAGCTGCTTAACCAGGGCACTACCCAATGCATTGCTGGCATAGCGCTGCTTAACATTGGTTTTAATCACCGGACCACCATTGAGCGCTGGCAAGTGTTCAGTGTCGTGCACTGCGGGGAAATTGGGGTGGAGAGCGTGGGCGTTGTCACATGAGAGCAGCAACGAGGCGGCCAATACTGTGTCGAGCTGCTGGCCGCACAGGCGGGCTAACAGTGTCTGTAAAAACGGCCCGTCAGCACCTACCGCAGAGACAGAGCCGACCTCCTCGTGGTCGTTGCAGACCAGTACAGCGGTGTGGCGGCCATCTGCTTTTAACAATGCTTGAAGCCCGGCAAAGCAACTGAGCTGGTTATCTAAGCGAGCGCTGCTAATAAATTCACTGTTAGCACCACTGAATGCAGCGCGACTACAATCATACAGTGCCAACTCATAGTCAACTAATTGCTCTCCCGCGCTGAGAAATTCTGCGCTGATTATTTCGTTAAAAGGGCTTTCGCCACTTTGTAGCAAAATTGGCTTTATGTCGGTTTGTGGATTGATAGTACGGCGGCTATTGGCCTCGCGATCGAGATGTATGGCCAGACTGGGAATTACCGCCATTGGTCGTTTAAAGTCGACCAAACGAGAGCGCAACAGGCCCAGCTCGTCGCTGAACACCACCCGTCCGGCAATACCTAAATCGCGATCAAACCAGGGGTTTAACAGTGCACCACCGTAAACCTCAACACTGAGTTGGTGATAGCCGTGGACAAAGATATCTGCGTGGGGTTTAACCATCAGGCAGGGGCTGTCGGTATGAGCTCCGACCATACGCAGACCGCCCTGCGCAACATCTTCACTGCCGTGAACAAACGCGATAATGGAGCTGCCGTTGCGGGTTAAATAATAGCGCCCCCCCGCTTCGAGCTGCCACTCTTGGCTCTCATCCAAACGGCTAAAACTCGCTTCGTTGAGCAGCGTTTGCATACTCTCGACAGCGTGAAAGGGAGTTGGCGAAGCATCCAAAAACGCCATTAACTGACGACTCAACAGACCGCTATCGGCCATACTGTTCTCCTTGAACTCTCGGTTAGTTATTGTTCTGTCTGCAGTAGGCGCAGCAAACTTGACGTATCCCAGCGCCCGCCGCCACGTTTTTGCAGTTCTTGATAGTAGGTTGCCACAGTCGCCGCCACCGGTAGCTGGCTGCCGTTGCGCGCTGCTTCGGCTTGAGCAATACCTAGATCCTTGACCATCCAATCGACCGCAAAACCGTGCTCGTAGTGGTCGGCCAACATAGTCGCAGCGCGATTTTCCATCTGCCAAGATTGCGCCGCACCGCGGCTTATCACATCGACGACTTGAGCTGGATCGAGCCCCGAGCGCTGAGCAAAATTGAGCCCCTCAGCCAAGCCTTGGAGCAGGCCTGCAATACAGATCTGATTGACCATCTTACAACGTTGGCCACTGCCGACTGGGCCCAAATGAGTGACTGCGCTCGCGTAACAGTCGATGGCCGCAGTGGCTTTGGTGAGCGCTGTCTGACTGCCGCCACACATCACT
>Ga0209653_1002122_pt1 | contig 14852 bp, 13 predicted proteins | sample SaaInl6LU_22_DNA_FD_184644 | JGI IMG/M metagenome (GOLD analysis project Ga0209653, IMG submission 184644) | Marine microbial communities from expanding oxygen minimum zones in the Saanich Inlet - ESP_116LU_22_DNA (SPAdes) (version 2) | ecosystem: Environmental > Aquatic > Marine > Intertidal... | reverse complement strand
GTTGAGCAGGGCATCTTGTTGTGCAGAGAAACCACTTTTACTGTGTTCGGCGACGGTTAATTTAGGGCGATGAAGTTTGTCGATCGCGCCACTGTATGCTTCGCTAGCGTTGGCGCGAACGGCAACCGGCTCGCCAAGCTCCCATCCATGGCGCGAGAAGTAGCTGGCGACGCTACCAATCGCATCGACAGGGTTGTTCCAAATATCGGCAAAATTATCGCCGTCAAAGTCGACGGCATAAGCGCGATAGCTGCTTGGCATGAATTGTCCCCAGCCCATGGCGCCAGCGTAAGAGCCGGTCAGCGTGGTGGGGTCCTGTTTTTGCTCGCGTGCCAGTAGGAAAAGATTTTTGAGCTCGCTGGTAAAAAAGCGTTGTCGAGATTCGCGTTGCTCGACATTGATGTAGTAGTCAAAAGCCAGTGTAGTAAGCGCATCGACAACCCTGAACGAGCCTGTATTGCTGCCATAATTTGTCTCCACACCAATAATGGCGACAATGATATTCGGATCGACAGAAAAAGTTTCTGCGGCGCGTTCGAGTGTATCGCGGTGCTGCTGCCAAAACTCGACTCCTTTGTCGATTCTTCTTTCAGAGATGAAGTGTTTGCGGTAGTCATACCAGGGTTTTACTTTCTCTGCAGGGCGACTCATCGCGCGAATAATACTTTCTTGTCGTTTGGCTGTGGCCAGCCAGGCAGTCAGTTCGGCGCGGTCAAAGCCCTCTTCTTTCACTAATTGCGTGATTAAGTCAGCAGCCAAGGGATTTTCAACATAGTCGTTAGCTAGTAGTGCTGGGTTGGTGAATCCGCATAAAAAGAGCGCTGTGAGGCCGATTTTTTTGAGAGAGCGAGCGGTTGGCATGAGTCAGTCCTTTTTGGGAATCAGTGGCATAGCGTGCTGCAATATTAATTAAATCCATTCTAGCGCAGCCTTAGTTAGGTTTTAAGCGATGCGTCAGTTTTTCGCTTGATCGGTAGATATCGCCATAACAATACCGAAGCCGAACATCATAGAGAGAAGTGCGGTGCCACCGTAGCTGATAAACGGCAGCGGCACACCAACCACCGGCAAAATACCTGCAACCATGCCCATATTGACAAATACATAAACAAACAAGGTCAGGGCCATGCTACCAGCCACTAATTTGCCGAAAATACTGGCAGCGCTAGCGGCAATAAAACCAATACGGGCAACCAGTAAAAGATAGACCGACAACAACACAACAACCCCGATTAGCCCAAACTCTTCAGCCATGACTGCGATAATAAAATCAGTGTGGCTTTCGGGAAGAAAATCCAACTGGCTCTGAGTTCCCTCTCCCCAGCCTTTTCCGGTTAGCCCGCCAGAACCAATCGCAGTCTGCGATTGAATGATGTTCCAGCCACTGCCCAAGGCATCTGACTCGGGATCAAACAGGGTGAGTACGCGTTGGCGTTGATAATCGTGCAGCAGATAATTCCAAGCTAAAGGAGTGGCAACAATGGCCAAGGAGATGGCTCCGATAATGTAGCGTTTGCCAATGCCGGCTAAAAAGAGCGCAAAAAGTCCCGAGCTCAGAATTAAAATAGAGGTTCCCAGATCGGGTTGAACAACGATTAACAGGGTCGGTATCGCAGTAATCCCCAGAGCGATCAACACTTCACCAAAAGTAGGGGGTATGGCGCGGTGGTGAAAAAAGGAGGCCACCATCATAGGTACGGAGAGTTTCATTAACTCTGAGGGCTGTATGCGTATAAAGCCGAGGTCAAGCCAGCGCTGCGCCCCTTTTGCCCCCACTCCAATCCACAGTACCAGTAAGAGTAAGAGCACGCCAAAACAGTAAAACGCGATTGTCCAACGTTCCCAGAAACGCAGAGGAAACTGCGCCGCTGTAATCATTGCTGCTAAACCTGCCAGCATAAAAACTATTTGTCTGTGTAGATAGACGATTTTTTCGCCACTGGCGCTGGCGAGGACCACCAAGCCGATGGTACATAAAATAGCCAAAAGGGTTATCAGTGGCAGATCGATATGCAACCGTCGAGTGCGCGATGGAGTGGTGTCTATTCGCCTGACGAAATCGCGCTGCATCACATCTCTTCCGGTTGTGGATAGAGCGCCATATAGCGATCAAATAGTGCGCGTGCCACTGGGGCGGCAACGCTGCTGCCGTGTTCGCCGTTCTCAATGATCAAACCAATGGCAATTCTTGGGCGCTCAACAGGAGCAAATGCGACGAATAGGGCGTGGTCGCGCTGGCGTATACTCAGTTCATCGCGGTTGTACTCTTCGTCGGCGCCAATGCTGATTACCTGAGCCGTGCCGGTCTTGCCTGCGATGGAGTACTGATCAGTGTATATGGAGCGAGCTGTACCGCGAGCACCTTCAACAACTTGGCGCATGGACTCATGCAGGTAATCCCAGTGGTGCTCATCAATAGCTATCTGTTCAGCAGGATGTTCAATACTGAGCCCGTTACTGGCATCTACCACATGGGGCGTAATTTGGCGGCCGCGAGAGGCAATTCGAGCAGTCATTACCGCCAGCTGTAAGGGGGTAGCCAAAAAGAAGCCCTGACCGATGCTGGCATTGATGGTATCGCCATCAAACCAGCCGCCATCAAGTTTATCGCGCTTCCACTCAGCGGAGGGCATAATTCCAGACGCCTCGCTGGGGAGATCAATGCCAGTCGTGACGCCGAGACCAAATTTATGGCCGTATTCTGCCAGGGCGTCGATACCTGTTTTGATACTGACATCGTAAAAAAATACATCGCAAGATTCGATAATCGCTTCTGCGAGATCAACTGCACTGCCGTGCCCACCCGTCTTATAATTCCAGTCGCGCCAGGGGCGCTCGACGTTCGGCAGTGTGAAAAAACCGGTATCTTCGATGACATAATCTGTAGTGATGGCCTTTTCTTGCAGAGCGACTAGGCCAAAAAGCGGTTTGATCGTTGAGCCGGGTGGATATTGTCCACGCAGTGCACGGTCAAACATCGGTTTGTTAGGTGAGTTGATGAGCGCGTTATATTGGTTGTGGCTAATCCCTGTGACAAAGGCATTGGGATCAAAGCTGGGCGTAGAGGCCATGGCTAGAATGCCGCCACTGTTTATATCGATGGCAACAATCGCACCGCGCTGTTCAGCCAGTAATTGGTAGGCGTACTGTTGAAGTCGAGCATCTACTGAGAGAATCAGATTAGCTCCAGGTTTGGGCTCATCGCGATCGAGTATGCGCATGACTCGTCCGCGCACATCGGTTTCAACCTGCTCGCGGCCATGTTCGCCAAGGAGTAGTGACTCGTAGTGGCGCTCAACGCCGCTTTTACCTGTGGAGTCTATTGCTGTGTAGCGGTGGCTTTCTAGCTGGCTTGTCTCGCGATCGTTGATTTTTCCAACATACCCCACTAAGTGGGCGAAAGCCTTGCCAAGCGGATAATGGCGAACAGGTTGTGCGGTAACCTCTACGCCATCAAACAGGTGTTCAACGACCGCAAATTTGGCGTGCTGGCTCTCGCTGAGCCGGTATTTAAGTGAAACCGGCTGGTAGGGGGCTGAACGCGCGGCACTTTTTCGAAAAGTTTCAATCTCTTGCTCAGAGAGCGGGATAATTTCTCTTAATCGAGTGAGCAGTGCGTTGACATCGCCAGCTCTCTCAACGACTACTGCGAGATTGTAACTGGGGCGATTTTCGGCCAATAAAACCCCGTTGCGATCAAAAATTAATCCCCGGGGCGGCGCCACATGTCGAATTTGAATACGGTTATCATCAGCGCGTGTGGCGAAGTCGCTGTGGCGATCTATCTGCAAGTGAGCATAGCGCGACAGCAGCAAGCCAGTGCCCACAAGGGCAAGTAGTGCTGCGACCAGTAACCGTCTATTGACCAGTGCAGCCAGTGCCTCTGGTTGGATAAATACGCGGCGCTCCATCAGCTAATAATCCCGGTTTAACTGCGATGATAGGGGTGGTTATTATTGACAGTCCAAGCGCGATAAAGTTGCTCGGCCAAGACAATGCGCACAATAGGATGGGGCAGGGTCAATGGAGAAAGCGACCAGCGCTGATCGGCACTTTTGATCAATTCACTGCTCATGCCGTCTGGGCCACCAATAAGCAGCGACACATTTCGCCCCAGTGATTGCCAGTTTAAAAGTTGTTCAGCCAGCTGCTCGGTGCTCCAGGGTTTACCTTTGACATCGAGCACTACACGAAAATCACTGCCAGTCGCTTTGTCTAACAGGGCCGACTCAGTTGCCACTGCCCGTGCGATAGAACTGCTCTTGGCGCGGCTGGCCATAGCCAATTCAACCATTTCTAGCCGCAGTTCTGGAGGCATTCTCTTCTGATATTCAGTGTATCCTGTGGCTACCCAGGCGGGCATTTTGGTGCCTATGGCGAGAATGCGCAGTTTCATTGAGAACTCGTGGCCTTGAACTCAGCAGTTATCGGACAATCTCTTCTTCGCCATTATCTAACGGATGTTCATTATCACCCGCAGCCGCGATATCTGAGGGGCGCAGCGTCCAAAGTTTTTCTAATTCATAAAACTCGCGAGTGGCAGGAAGCATTACGTGAATGATAAGGTCGCCAAAATCGACCAAAATCCATTCATTAGTATCATCGCCCTCAATACCCACGGGAGTAAACCCCGCTTTTTTGCCCTCGACAATGACATTATTCGCCAAAGCTTTTACTTGGCGATTAGAGTTGCCACTGGTGATTACCATATGGTCAGTAATGCCAGTCAGTGGCTTGACATCCAAAGTGATGGTGTCGATGGCTTTGACCTCTTCGAGGGCGTTAATTACAACGGGGAGCAGATCCGACATGGATAAGGATTACCTATATAGCGAATGGTGTTCAATGTACTCGGCTACCGCAGTTGGCAACCACCCAGTTAACGGTGCGCCGTTAACAATCTTTTCACGCACTGCAGTGGACGAAATTAGCAGCTGAGAGAGGGTGCAGAAAAAAACAGACCCAGCAGGATTCGTTTGCAAAGTCTCTAGTTTATAGCACCTGTGGCAATCGAGCCACGCTTGAATGATTGGGCTGCACAGAGTGGGTGCGCCCGCGCGCTCAATAACGACTAAGTGGCAGTAGTCGAGCAGTTGCGCCCACTCTTTCCATTTCTCGAGCAGTTGAACGCTGTCGCTACCGACAACCCAGAAAAGAGGTTTTTCTGAGCCGATCTCTGCACGTATTTCGCGCAGTGTGTCGATGCTATAGGAGCGGCCTTCACGGCGGATTTCGCGGTAGTCTATAACCAGTTTTCCATCGCAATCGCCACATTCGTGAACGGCGAGCTCAAGCATTTTAAGTCTATTATCAGCACTCGCTGCATGAACTGGCTTGAGCGGCGAATGGGCCGCTGGCAGTAGAGCGAGCTGCTCACAATTGAGTTTTACCAACAGCTCCTGAGCACTTTGTAAATGTCCAATATGAGGGGGGTCAAAACTGCCACCAAACAGAGCTAAACTCATTATTGGCGAATTTGTCCGCTGCCCATTACTACCCACTTTTCGCTGGTCAAACCTTCCAAACCGACCGGGCCGCGCGCATGTATCTTGTCTGTGGATATACCGATTTCAGCTCCTAAGCCATATTCAAAGCCGTCGGCAAAACGTGTCGAGGCGTTGATCATTACCGAGCTGGAATCGACAGTGGCGATAAATTGGCGCGAGCGTGAGTAGTTTTCTGTCACGATAGCTTCGGTATGGCCGGAGCTAAATTGGCTGATGTGGCCGATCGCTTCATCTATGTTGGCAACGACTTTTATCGCCAATATGGGGGCTAGGTACTCTTCGCTCCAGTCGCTCAATTGCGCAGGTAGGGCGGCGATAATGGCGCGGGTTTTCTCGCAGCCGCGCAATTCAACTCCGTGGTTGGCGTAACCACCGGCCAACCGGGGCAACAGTTTGTCCGCGATCCCTTCTGCCACTAACAGTGTCTCCATAGCGTTGCAGACGCCGTAGCGATGAGTCTTGGCATTAATGGCGATGTCATAAGCCATATTGAGATCTGCCTCATCATCAATGTAGACATGGCAGTTGCCGTCGAGGTGTTTAATCACTGGCACTCTAGCATCATTGGCAATACGCTCGATCAAGCCCTTGCCGCCGCGCGGCACAATGACATCAATAAACTCGGGCATACTAATCATGGCGGCCACGGCTGTTCGGTCGGTGGTCTCAACCACCTGAACTGCCTCCCGCGGCAGTCCTGATTCGCCCAAGCCCTCGCTGATGGCTGCGGCTATGGCCCGATTGGAGTTTATAGCCTCTTTGCCGCCGCGCAAAATAGCGGCATTGCCAGATTTTAAGCAGAGACTGGCAGCATCAATAGTGACATTGGGCCGCGATTCGTAAATGATGCCAATAACCCCCAGCGGAACGCGCATTTTGCCTAGTTCTATACCACTGGGACGATAATGCATATCGCGAAGCGAACCGACGGGATCGGGCAGCGCAGCGACCTCTCCTAAACCTTCAATCATCGCGTCAATTCGCGTGTCATCTAACTCTAGTCGGTCGAGCAGAGCGGCATCGAGATGATTATCGCGACCATTTTTCATATCCAGAGCATTCGCTTTGAGGATGGAACTGCGGTGCTGATCAAGCTGTTTGGCTATCGCATTTAAGGCGCGATTTTTTTGCCCTGTATCCGCCGCTGCAAGTATCCGCGACGCGCTGCGAGCTGCAGCTCCCAACTTGGCGAGTAGTTCGCGAGTGGCAGTTGCCGAATTTTCATGTGTAGTTGTATCGTTCATAAATTTTCTCAAACTTACCAATAATTAAAAGTCAATTATACGCCAACCGCAGCAATTTACAGGTGTTGAAAAACAATTTGCCAAGGCCGAAACCCTTGCTATGGTATGTCAACAGCCATCAATATGGCTGAATAACGAGAGATAAATCACGGCTGGTAGTGCCGGAGAATTCATTCTAAGCGGAAGTTTTATGAAGCAGTTTTGTTCCCTTGCTAATAAGGTAGCACTGGTAACAGGTGCCGCTAGCGGTATTGGTTTAGCTTGTGCGCAGGCGCTCCACAGCGCCGGAGCCAGCGTGCTATTGACAGATATCGATGGTCCCGCAGTGGAGCGTGCGGCACAAACTCTGAGCGCAGGTGCAGGGAAAGTGCTGGCGTTACCTCAGGATGTCGCCGATGAAGCGAACTGGCCCGTAGTGGTAGGTGCAGCCGTTACAGAGCTCGGCGGCTTAGATGTTCTGGTCAATAATGCAGGTATCTATATAGGGGGCGCTTTACTCAGCAATAGTCGCGAACAGCTACAGCGACTCAATGCGGTCAATATAGAATCTGTGTTTATGGGGATGAGAGCTGCAGCTGAAGTCATGCAGCCCGGTGGTAGCTCTGGTCGCGGGGGTTCTATTATCAATCTATCCTCAGTCGCTGGCTTGATTGGATTACCCGGTCACTCAGCTTACGGCTCTACCAAGGGTGCAGTACGACTCTACAGTAAACATGCTGCGGTAGAGTTCGCACGATTTGGTTATGGTATTCGGGTCAACTCAGTCCACCCAGGAGTGATAGAGACGCCGATGGGTGAGCAAGTTTTTGACGATCTGGTTGAGGTTGGTATGGCAGCTGACCGCGACGCTGCTGTGGCGATGTTGCACCAGATGATTCCTCAAGCACGCATTGGCAGTGTCACAGATATTGCCAATATGGTGCTTTTTTTAGCGGCTGACGAGAGCAGTTATATCACTGGTCAAGAGTTTGTTGTCGACGGTGGTGCCAGTGCCGCTTAACTGGTCATGTGCATAGTCCAATCAGCTTAGCTATATACTTTGCTGTGCCCGCAGCAACACTGCAAAATCAAACTAATTACACCGACTTAGATCGGTATTTACTGGGGAGCGTCAGATGTTTTTTGGTTGGTATGTTGTCGCGGGTACTTTTGTTGCACAAATGTTGGTGGCGGGTTTTCTAGTTTACTCGGTAAGTTTGTTTGTCCCTTTGGTGCGGGCTGAGTTCGCTGTCAGTATGGCTCAGGTCATGCAGAGTATGACCGCCGGCACCTTCGCTGGAATGGTTTTGATGCCGCTGGCAGGGGTACTGTTCGACCGTTGGCCAATGCGTTGGATTATGAGCGCAGGGTCAGGTTTATTTGGCTTGGGGTTGTGGGCGGTGGCACAGAGCCAAACGATTGGCCAGTATATTCTCTTTTTTGGCCTGACTATGGCGGTTGGTAATACCCTAGTCGGCTCACCTGCCTGCCAAACTGTGTTGGCGCGCTGGTTTACCAAAAGTCGCGGACGCGCTATGGGTATTTCTGCTATTGGTACCTCCTTAGGGGGTATAGCTATTCCTGCGCTAGTTGTGGTTCTTTTGGAAAGCTACGGTTGGCGAACTGCGCTGGAAATTCTTGCCTCGGTTGCTCTGCTGGTGGTGCTGCCTATTGTGGTGGCGACTGTGCGCGGTCGCCCTTCAGATGTTGGTTTGCAGGCTGAGGATGCTGGCGCGGGTAATGCCTCGGGCGCTGTTGAAACAGCAATCACTCTGGGTCAGATTTTACGCAACCCCTGCTACTGGTACATTGGCATTCCACTAGGGCTGTTGTTTAGCGCCTATACAGTCGGTTTAGTGAATATTGCTCCCTATGCTGAATCACTGGATGTTTCGCCGGGTGCTGCTTCTTCATTAATTATGGCGATTGCAGTGATGGGCTTTGTCGGCAAGCTAGGGTTTGGCGTAATAGCTGACCGGGTCAATTTAAAATTGGCTTTATGGGTAGTTATGGGGTTGGCCCTGTTTGGTTTTCTTCTGTTGGCCTCGCAACCCAGTTACCCGGTAATGCTCACTGCAACCGCGCTTATGGGTCTGGCTGCAGGTGGTATGGTCCCAGTCTGGGGCTCAATGATGGCTGCCGCATTTGGTCTGCTCAGTTACGGCCGTGCAATGGGGCTCATGGGGCCTCTACTGACTCTGTTGGTACTACCAAGCTTTACTGTGGTAGGGGTGCTGTTTGATATGAGTGGCAGCTACCAACTTCCACTGCTGATCTTCTCGGGTGTGATTGCGTTGGGTATGTTGCTGCTATTGCCTCTGCGTCTACCTCGCTAAGAGGGAATGATTGTCGTTCGGATGACAGTGTCGATTGCACTAACGGTCGACACTGGTAGCATCTACTAAACTTCCTGGAGTTAAAGGATGCTGGACAGCAACACGCGCGATGAGATCGCCGCTAAGATTTTCCATTGCCATCAGAGCCACCAGCAGTTGCCGCTGCTTTCCGAAAGCTATGCTGATTTTGAGTTGGCTGACGCCTACGCTATCCAAGAGCAGGTGCTTTCTCGATTTGTGGCCAATAACGACCCCATAAAAGGGTACAAAATTGGTCTCACCTCCAAAGTTATGCAAGAGATGGCCGGTACCAACGAGCCCGATTACAGTGCCATGCCGGCGAGTTTCTTCTTCGATGAATCCACCTCTATTGCCCGTGCGAATTTCAACCGGCCGATGGTCGAGATTGAGCTGGCCTTTATTATCGGCCGCGAGCTCAATGGGACAAATGCTACGTTGGCGGATGTTATCCAAGCGATTGATTATGTCGTTCCGGCTGTTGAATTAGTTGATTTTCGTGTTGCGCTTGGCCCCGGCATGAAAGTCATCGACAGTATTGCCGATATGGCAGCCGTAGGTGGCGTAGTGTTGGGAGGGCGGCCGCGCAAAATCCACGAGCTAGACCTGCGCAATGTCAACGGCTCACTGCTGATCAATGGCGAACAACGCGAGTCAGGTAGCTCCGCCGCGGTGCTTGGTAATCCATTGACCGCGGTGCGCTGGCTGGCAGATAAAATAGCGGCGATGGGCCATCACTTTGCTCCTGGTAATGTCATCCTTTCTGGCTCATTTGTGCGCGCCCTGCCTGTTGAGGCGGGCGATTCGATTGTGGCGCGATTCGATAATGATTTTGGCGATGTCGCCATTGAAATGGTCTAAGGAACAAAGCTATGCACAATATCGCACTCAATCGCTGGCGCAATCAGCAGCCTTCTTACGGCGCATGGATTAACCTACCCGACGTCCATATCGCCGAGAACCTCGGTCGCTTGGGTGCTGACTGGCTCTGTTTCGACCTTCAGCATGGCTTGATGGACTATCGCGATCTCACTCAGCTGTTACCCGCGGTGACCGGGTTAGAAGTAACCTCACTGGTCCGCGTAGCCGCTAATCAGCCAGACCAGATTGGCAAAGTGCTCGATGCAGGTGCCCACGGCGTTATCGTACCGATGGTCAACAATGCAGAGGACGCACGCCTTGCAGCGATGGCCTGTCGTTATCCACCTCAAGGCAACCGTTCGGTAGGCCCGATGCGTGATGCCATGCTCGAGGGATTGGGTTATCTGGCCTCTGCCAATGGCGAAGTAGCCTGTATCGCTATGATCGAGACTGAAGAGGGGTTGGCGAATGTCGAGGCGATTGCTGCGACCGAAGGCGTCGATGCACTGTTTGTTGGGCCAATGGATCTCTGTTATGGCCTCGGACTCCCCCCCGGCAGCTTTGCCGACCCGGCATTTATCGCGGCTCTCGAGCGTATCAAAGCGGCCTGTCAGGCTGCCGGTATCGCAGCGGGGATGTTTGGTTATAACGCTGAAATGGCGGCCAATTCACTCGCTAGCGGCTTTCAGTTTGCCTCGATAGGTACAGATATCAGCTTCATTCGCGCCGGTGCCGCACAGGCATTTGCCACTGCGCGCGGTGAAGAATTAACCGAAGCGACTCGCGGCGGTTATTAACGGCTGTCAAGATGAGCAGCTGACGCTGATGCTCTCAGCCCAGGCGGGAGGTAGTGCGGCGAGTTTTTCTTGCTCAGGCTGTTCTTGGAAGGGCTCACTTAGAACATTAAATAGTCGTTCGACTTGGCCGTAATCGCCGGCTTCGGCGGCCTGTATGGCTTGCTCCGCGAGGTAGTTGCGCAAGATGTACTTCGGATTGACCGCATCCATGGCTAGGCGCCGCTGCACGGCAGGCGTTGGACCCTTTTCGAGTGCGGCAAGATAGTCGTCTCGCCACAGCTGCCACTCTTGCTGTTGCCAATTTGCACCTATTTCTGCCGCAAAAACATGGCTATCACCGCTATCAATCTGTGCTAAAAAGCGCAAGCTGCGCGTGTAGTCAGCGGAGCTCTCTGCCAGCAGTGTTAGGAGTCGTGCAACCAGGCTGTCCACCTCTTCGACAGGGCTCTCTAAAGGCAGCCCTAGTTTAGCCCTCATCCTTTCGCGGTAAGTCTGTTCGAATTGAGCTTGATAGCTACCGAGCTGTTCAACTAACGGTTCACTGGGCAGCAGTGACAAAAATGCGTTGGCTAGTGCGTTGAGATTCCACAAGCCAATCATAGGCTGTTTGTCGAAGGCGTAGCGGCCTGTGCTGTCACTATGGTTGCAGATAAATCCAGGTTGGTAATGATCTAAAAAACCAAACGGCCCGTAGTCAAGAGTATCGCCAAGCAGTGACATGTTGTCGCTATTGAGCACTCCATGAGCAAATCCTACCGACTGCCAGGCGGCGATTGTTCGTGCAGTCTGAGTGACCGCGTGAGCGAACAGTTGCTGATAGCGCTGCTCTGCGGGTAGCTCGGCCCAATTGGGGAAATGTTGTTCAACCAGATAGTCGGCCAGCGCGGCTACCGCAACCGAATTGCCAGCGTAGTGAAAATGTTCGAAGTGGCCAAAGCGCAAAAAACTGCGCGCACTGCGGCAGACTATCGCGCCGCGCTCGGGGCGCTCGCGCTGCACAGTGGTGTCGCTATCTAACAGTGCTAGGGCTCGTGTTGTGGCGATCCCCAATCCATGCATTGCTTCGCTGCAGAGGTATTCGCGAATACTTGAGCGCAAGACAGCGCGGCCATCGGCAAAGCGCGAATAAGGGGTGGGCCCAGCCCCTTTGAGTTGCAGCTCAATACGCGCGCCACTGCGATCGCGCAGTTCTCCCAAAAACAGTGCGCGCCCATCACCAAGCTGGCCTGCCCAGTGGCCAAATTGATGGCCGGAGTAGACCGTGGCACAGCTCTTGGGAACTGCTTTACTACCGGAGAGAAAGTCTAACAGCTTCGAATCATCACTCGCGATACCGAGCTCAGCCAGCAGTGCTCGATTGCGGTGAACAAAGCGCGGATTGTTCAGCGGAGTTGGCCCCACATTGCTGAGATAGCGCGTGCCATCGCTGGTGTCGCCAAAGCGCTCCGCGAAGGGGTGGGTTAGCTGTTGTTCAAAGGTAGATAGCATCAGATAAGAATAACGCCCCTAAGGGAAATTTTATCCATGCGATCTTTGGGCATATTAATTTTACTCGCTTGGATAAGGAAGGCGTGCCAGGCTGCTCTCATGCAGGCTAGTGAGATAGAGCCAGTCACCGCTGTTGACAGTGATTGGCAGTGCACCGGTAATGGTGTGGTAACCCCCTTTGGGATCTTGCAGAGATTCTAAGACACGACCATCGCTATCGATTTTAATGACATGGCTGTAGTGTTTGGCTGCTGGTTTGAGCTGCTCGGGTAGGCGGGCAATCATTTTTCTGAGCAGTGGCCAGCCGGCAAGCTTGTCCAGAACCGGCAGTCGCGGCGAGACTAAACCGACCCAAAAATGCTCGCCGTGGCGAATAATGTTGTCTGGAAAACCGGGTAGCCCTGCTATAAAAATATCACTTTGGCCAGTTTTTTCGCCGCTCAGCCAGTAGCGGGCTATACGGTTGGCACCCGTCTCGTTGACTAATACAAAGCTGCCATCGGCAGACACGGCCACACCATTGGCGAATTGTAGCCCATCCAGCAGCACAGATGTGCGACCGCTTTCGGGGTTGTAAGCGAGCAGTTCGCCGTGGCCACCGTGCTCGAGTAGGTCGAGAATGCTAGCTGGATAGGTGCCACCAAAGTGTTGTGCCGCAAATTTGGTTGAGGCATCGCTGAAGTAGATGATGCCATCTGTACCGATATCGAGATCATCAGCGTATTCAATGCGTCGTCCGGCCACATGATCTGTGAGTAAGTGCACTGCGCCGCCAGGGCTGATTGCCTGTAAGCCGAGATAGGCGTTAGCTACCAGCAGATCACCTTGTGTGTCAAAGGCGAGCCCCAATGGGCGTCCGCCAACATCGACCCATTGTGATGAGATCCCAGTGTCAGGATTGTGGCGGATAATCCACCCCTCGCCGGTTGAAAAATAGAGCCAATTGTCCGGGCCTATAGCGACCGCTTCAGGGCCGTGTAGTTGAGCTTGGTTGTCGCTCATCGGTAAACGCTCAATGGCAGCCAGTTGAGTATTTGGTCTGAATACGCCGGTATAACCTTGCGAAGGAGTACTCTGCCAAGCGACTGGATCGACAGCGACGGGCCAAAAAATGAGATAAACCAACAGAGCTATAGCGGCGACTAGAAGGATTTTTTTCACTTGAGTTCCCTTTGTTGTTGTCAATTGCACTGCTTGTTAATGATATTAACCCAGCTGGCCACATGTTGGCAGTGATCAGAACATGGACGGCCCAACCCCTGCTGAGCTAAAATGCGCAGCTTGCTCATTGTGAGCTCAAACCTGAATTTGGAACAGTAATGGAAGTTAATCCCTACTACACCGCCCTTGACGATCTCGCAGCGCGAACCGATGTGCTTAGGGGGTATCTTTGACTACGCTGATAAAAAAGAACGTTTAGCCGAGGTTGAGTTAGAGCTTGCAGAGCCAGATGTCTGGAACGATGCTGATCGAGCCCAGACTCTTGGCCGTGAGCGCTCCTCTCTAGAGGGTGTTGTCGCCACTATCGACAATCTTGTCAGCGGTGTCAGCGACAACCGCGAGCTGCTGGATATGGCAGTTGAAGAACAGGACAGCGATACTGTCGACGCGGTGGTAGAAGAGATCGCCAAGCTTGAAAATGCTCTGGCGCAACTTGAATTTCGTCGGATGTTCTCCGGTGAGATGGACCCCTCCAGCGCGTACTTAGATATTCAAGCCGGTTCTGGTGGTACTGAGGCCCAAGATTGGGCGGAAATGCTACTGCGCATGTACCTTCGCTGGGCCGATGACAAAGGCTTTAAGGCGACTCTGGTGGAGTGCTCTGCCGGTGATGTCGCTGGTATTAAAAGTGCCACAGTGCAGGTTGAGGGCGACTACGCGTTTGGTTGGTTGCGCACTGAGATCGGTGTTCACCGGTTGGTGCGAAAATCGCCGTTTGATTCCGGTAACCGCCGTCACACTTCTTTTTCTGCGGTATTTGTCTCCCCTGAAATTGACGACAATATCGATATCGAAATCAATCCGGCGGATGTTCGCACCGATACCTATCGCGCCTCCGGTGCCGGTGGCCAGCATATTAATAAAACTGATTCAGCCGTGCGCCTAACGCATGCGCCCAGCGGGATTGTGGTGCAGTGTCAAAGTGAGCGCTCGCAACATCAAAACCGCGATAAGTGTTGGAAGATGCTGCGCGCTAAGCTCTATGAAAAAGAGATGATGGAGCGACAAGCCGCTGCACAGGCCACTGAAGATGCCAAATCAGATATTGGCTGGGGCAGTCAGATTCGCTCCTATGTGCTCGACGATGCGCGCATCAAAGATCTGCGCACCGGTGTCGAGACGCGCAATACCCAAGCGGTGCTAGACGGCAAACTCGACGCATTTATCGAAGCCTCCCTCAAGGCCGGCCTCTAAACTATCCCGACCCATTCTGTCAACCCAACAGGTAACCTCATGAGTGATTCCAATACGACTGCCCCCGTCGATGAAAACCGCTTAATCGCCGAGCGCCGGGTCAAACTAACCGAGTTGCGGGCAAGCGTTGATGTCGCTTTTCCGAACGATTTTCGCCCAGACTCAACCGCTGCCGGGTTACTGGCTGAACACGGTGAAAAGTCCAAA
>Ga0209653_1002114_pt1 | contig 14886 bp, 8 predicted proteins | sample SaaInl6LU_22_DNA_FD_184644 | JGI IMG/M metagenome (GOLD analysis project Ga0209653, IMG submission 184644) | Marine microbial communities from expanding oxygen minimum zones in the Saanich Inlet - ESP_116LU_22_DNA (SPAdes) (version 2) | ecosystem: Environmental > Aquatic > Marine > Intertidal... | reverse complement strand
TGTTGCAAAAGCAAAAGCAGATGTGGTATTGATCTCTGGATTTGACGGGGGAACGGGTGCGTCGCCACTCACATCGCTTAAACACGCTGGATTGCCATGGGAATTGGGAATCGCCGAAGCACAACAAACCTTAGTGATGAACGACCTCCGTGGTCGTATCGTGATGGAATGTGACGGACAAATGAAAACAGGACGTGACGTAGCCGTCGCCTGCTTGCTTGGTGCAGAAGAATTTGGATTCTCCACTGCCCCGCTAGTAGCGTCTGGATGTATTATGATGCGTGCATGTCATCTCAACACCTGCCCGGTGGGTATTGCAACCCAAGACCCAGAGTTACGTAAAAACTTTAAAGGAAAGCCTGAACATGTCATTAACTTTATGCACTTTGTTGCAGAGGAATTGCGTGCCATCATGGCAGAACTAGGGTTCAGGTCTATTGATGAAATGGTTGGACAAAGCCAAAAGCTGAATATGAACACGGCCATTGACCACTATAAGGCACAAGGCATTGATTTGTCAGCTATCTTATACAAGCCTGAGGTTGGAGACAATGTGCCCGTACGGAACGTGAGCAAGCAAGATCACGGACTAGACAACGTACTTGATGTGGAAATCGTTTCAAAAGCACAGAAAGCCATTATTCATAAAGAAGCACAAACCTTGTCGTTTGATATTAAGAACACAAATCGTAGTGTTGGCGCCCTTTTGAGCAATGAAATTTCAAAAGCACACGGACGTGATGGACTTCCACCCGACACGCTAAAGCTGTTGTTTACAGGTGCAGCGGGTCAGAGTTTTGGCTGTTTTGCAACCAAAGGACTTCATATGGAAGTGACTGGAAACGCCAACGACTATTTTGGAAAAGGACTGTCTGGTGCAAGGCTAGTAGCCAAAGTACCTGAAACAGCAACTTTTAAGCCGGAAGAGAATGTCATCATCGGAAACGTAGCGCTGTATGGTGCCACGGCTGGTGAGGCTTATATTAACGGAATTGCTGGAGAGCGTTTCTGTGTACGAAATTCAGGATCCATTGCTGTAGTTGAAGGTATTGGTGACCACGGTTGCGAATACATGACGGGTGGCGAAGCCATTATATTAGGTCAGACAGGACGCAACTTTGCTGCTGGTATGAGTGGTGGAATCGCCTATATTTATGCTGAAGACGGCATTTTTGACGATCGCAACTTCAATATGGAAATGATTGGCTTAGAAGACTTGAGCGGTGCAGACATCGACCACGTCCAAGGCTTAATTCAAAATCACGTGAAGTATACGGGAAGCCCACTGGGGTCTGAACTATTAAAAAATTGGAAAACAACACAAAAGCACTTTATTAAGGTAATGCCTACCGATTATAAAGCAGCTCTTGAACGCATGGCGCAAGAACAAAAAGCATAATTATGGGAAAGTTAAGAGGATTTATGGAGCACGAGCGCGTCAACGAACAGAATATAGCTGTTCAAGACCGCGTTAAGAATTACAAGGAGTTTACGGTAACCCCTAGCGAAGAAACGCTACAAGAACAAGGCGCACGCTGCATGGATTGCGGTGTTCCGTTTTGTCACAGTGGTTGTCCGTTGGGGAATATGATTCCCGATTTTAACGATGCGGTGTACCGCAACGAATGGGAAAAAGCCCTTCGTATTCTACACACCACCAACAATTTCCCTGAGTTTACGGGAAGGCTCTGCCCTGCTCCGTGTGAAGCAGCTTGTGTGTTGGGCATCATCAACCCACCTGTCTCTATTGAGATGATTGAAAAATATATTGTTGAGCGTGGATTTAAAGAAGGATGGATCAAAGCTGTTCCGCCGGAAAGCCGCACGGGAAAAACCGTTGCCGTTATTGGCTCGGGACCTGCAGGGCTTGCTGCAGCCCAACAACTCAACCGTGCCGGACATACGGTTACCGTATTTGAGCGCGACGAAAAAGTTGGCGGATTGCTCCGCTATGGCATTCCAGATTTTAAGATGGAAAAAAACGTCATTGACAGACGTTTGGCTATTTTAGAAGAAGAAGGTATCCTATTTGAAATGGGTGTTGAAGTTGGAAAAAACATGCCTGTTGCCGATCTAGAAGCTTTTGATGCTGTTGTCCTTTGTGGTGGTGCTACCAACCGCAGAAGGTTGCCCATCCCTGGAGCTGATCTTCCTGGCGTAGTACAAGCCATGGACTTCTTACCCAAGAGCAATCGCTGGGTAGACGGCCTAACGGAAGTAGACGGTGCTTTGCACGCTGGCAACAAAAACGTAGTTGTTATTGGTGGTGGTGATACGGGCTCGGATTGTATTGGAACCTCAAACAGACAGGGCGCGACTAGCGTAACCAACTTTGAGATTATGCCCAAGCCGGCTGAAACACGCACCGAAGATCACCCTTGGCCATTTTGGCCCTTTAAGCTGAAGACCACTTCTTCACACGAAGAGGGAATTCACCGTGAGTGGAGCATCATGACCAAAGAATTTATTGCTGATGACAAGGGGCATTTAAAAGGGCTTAAAACTGTGAATGTGCGTTGGGAGAAGCCAGAAGATGGCGGAAGACCACAACTTATTGAAGAGGCTAATTCTGAAAAGGAATGGCCGTGTGAGTTGGCATTGTTGGCACTAGGCTTTACGGGTCCTGAACCCACACTCGCTGAGCGTTTGGGTCTTGATCAAGATGAGCGTACCAACGTAAAAGGAAATGAAAAATACCAAACAAACGTACCCCATATTTTCACTGCTGGTGATATGCGTCGTGGGCAGTCGCTAATTGTTTGGGCCATTTCTGAAGGACGTGAAGCTGCGCATCATGTAGATGCCTTTTTGATGGGATCATCCAAACTGCCTATTAAAGAGGGTGGTGACTTGCCAAACGGCTAGGCTACTGGAAGAAATTCCAAACCAATCCAAAACGAAATAGCAAATCTCGATAGGGATAACCGGGTGCTGCATAATAATTTGCGGCTTTTCGGTTGGCATTGACATGCTCAAAGACAAAGAACAAACGCGTCTGTCTGATCTTCATGTTAAAGAATGCATTCACAATAGGATAGCCTTCCATTTCTTGGTGCGGCTGCACCACAAAAGCAGAGAGTAAGGGATGGTAAGCACGCATATTATAGGAAGAGAAATAACGTGCACTGACACCCAAATTTAAAAATAAGGCATTTTCAAACCAGTGGTCTTCATAATACAAGGCCGTACGTCCAATAAAATTAGGCATCGGCATCACTTCTTTGTTGTCGCTCAACTGCTGGCCACGTAGCTTCATGTCCATACGGAACACACCCCATTTGACACCCGTTTCCAAATCCAATTGCAATAGGTTGATGCCACGCGTCAACTGCATGGGCGTCACAGCAAGCGAAGCAGCATCGGGCTGCAGGTAATAGGCGTAGTTATTGATATTGGTCGTGGTGAGGGAAAGTTTACCAAAATCTGGATGCGAGAGTTGCGCAAAAATTGCGGTGCGCTGCTCCATTTCAGGTGTGTTTTTCCATTGGTAGTCGGCATAGCTGCTGGTGAATTGCTCAAACACAAAGCCCGGGTGCTGTTGCTGCCAACGCAGACCGGCTGTTAGTGTAAAAGACGAAAACAGCGGTTGTTTTATTTCGCCAAAAACGTAGTTCCCAATGCGATCTCCGCTGATGCCGAGTTCGGCTGAAACACGAAAATCCAAGCTGCCAAATCGCTTGTGCCATTCGCCTCCCACGGAGTAGGCATCTTCATTTATGGAAGGGTTCACCACTTGCTCCTCTTCCTTGTAGCTGTATTTGTGGTGACGTATATATCCCGAAAACCATCCTATGGTAGGACTTGTGAGTATGGTGTAGGCATCAAATTGACGAAGACTGTAATAAATATGATCATACGGCTTAGTGAAATCAGCTGCCAAATCGCCAAATCCGCTATAAGCCTGGTCTTGACTAAAGCGATTGTCTTGAATATCACTTTGCATGCGGTATCCGAGACGCAAACGAGGCGCCTGAAGTGAGTCATTGGAGCGTAGCAGCAAATAGTCTTGTTCCAGTAAATAACGTTTTCCGATGAAGTTATTGGTGGCATTTTCGAAGTTTACCTCTAGGCGTTCTCGGTCAAAAAATTCATCGTCTCCCGACTCAAAATCTTGGATGGAAGCTTCGTTTAGTCCGCCGTTTTCTTGTTGTGAAATTTTTTGATTCATGATTTGTAAGCGCAGGCGATAACGTCCGTTAGGGTTTTCATAGCGTGTACTAAATCGCAACTGACTGCGTCCTGAAATTTGATGTTGGTATTTTCCCAAAGAGCGATGCCCGCGGTAGCCAATGGCATAGTTAAGCCTGGGGTGAATGTTGGCAGTAATAAGTACGTCGGTGGATTGCCCTTGCGATTGGGTGGTCTTAAAGAAAATCTCAGACAAGGGAGTCGGCACATGGTAATAGCCAAGCTGATGTGGCAAAAAGCGTTGACTTTCTTTGGCCTTAAAGCCAACGGCTGGTGCGGTTTCCTTATGCCAAGCTTCTAAAGACAAGGGGTTTAGGGCTTGACCGGAGTTGTTCAGTGGCAGATAGGCAAAGTTATCCCTCCGCTGACTGTTAAACTTATAGTATTTGGCCATGGTGAGTGTGGTATCCACGTGGATGGTATCCCGCGCTTGGCTGATGATAAGGTAATCTGTAACGCTGATGTCAGCGGCACTAGGGTTAACTGACAAAGAATCTAAGGCGTCTGCACTGAATGAATTGGAGATGATTTTTTTCTCATTGAGGCGTTTGGGCAGCAGCGAGCCTGTTGTTGGGGGCTTGGCTTGCGCCAAAACAAAGAGGGGAAAACAAAAGAATAGAAATATTCGCAGCACGCTTAACTGTTTCGACAAAGGTATTGATTTCGAAAACAACAGCTGCTTAGGCTTTAAACGATTTTTTGTTAACTTAGCATTGAACATTACGCCCAAGTCTGTTCTTCTTTTTAAACCTACTACTCGATGTAGATTTATTTTTTAAGCCAAGCACTTTCTAGGGGGAATAGCCAGCCATGGGGTTGGTTGTCATTTATTTAAACAATTTATAAAACAAAAGACATGAGAAAAAAAGCACATGGCTATACCATAGCCTCAAAGGGAGATAGACTTGCTGCCACACTGGTTGAGGGAATCATATTTGGTGTCGTATTTTTTGGGGGCTTTGAAATATTTGGAGGATCATTTAAAGAGTTTTTTATAGATGATTTAGAGCCAATAGATGTTGTTTATTCTGTGGTTTATGGAATCGTAGTGGGAGCGATATTCTACCCGCTGTTTAGTGGAAACCTAGGGCATAGAATCTTTAACCTAAAGGTCATTTCAGCGAAAACGGGCGCAGACTTCAACAAGGCAGAAAGTGGTGCCATACGCGAATGCTTGAAAAGCGTATTAAGCTATCTATTTATACCCATTATATGGATACTATGGGATAAGAACAATCAAAACCTCTACGATAAACTAACAAAAACATTGGTAGTTTATAAATAAGCTTTTGAACTATACTAATCGAAAAAAGAAACAAGATGCAACCTTTCGCTACACCCACCAACCCATTTCTTTTGTATTTTTACTGTTATGCAAACACAGTTTACGCAAACGCTAGAGTGCGGTACAGACGAGGCAGGTCGTGGGTGTTTGGCGGGGCCCGTAACGGCAGCTGCGGTTATCCTTCCGCCTAGCTATACACATCCGCTTCTTACAGATTCCAAAAAGCTCACCGCAAAACAACGGCATGCCCTGAGAGAAGAAATCAAAAACGTGGCGCTGGCCTATGGCATTGCGCACGTATCGCCCCAAAGAATTGACGAAATCAACATACTAAACGCTTCCATAGAAGCCATGCAACGTGCCATAGCCGCCATGGCGCGCGTACCCGAAACCATCCTCGTTGACGGCAATACATTCAAGCCTTACCAAGACATTCCGCACCACTGCATCATTGGGGGCGATGGCAAATACCGCAACATAGCGGCTGCGTCCATACTGGCGAAAACCACCAGAGACGACCTCATGCTCGAATACCACCAAAAGCATCCGCACTACGGCTGGGATACCAACAAAGGCTACCCAACCACCAAACACCGCAATGGCATCCGAACACATGGGGCTGTTGACATACACCGTAAAACTTTTGCATTATTGCCAAAACAACTCTCTTTAGATTTATAAATTTGCACTATGAATCGATTGTTGCTCCTTACTGCCTGCATTCTTTTGATTGGCTGTCAATCCAAACAAAACACAACTGACTCCCTACTGGGGTATTTACCAAATAATGCGGTGGTCGTGCTGAAAAGCAGTTCTTTTAAATCGTTGCACGATTACAGCAACCAACAAGATGCCGCCATGGCAGCAGCAACGCTATTGCCGGAGTTCTTCGAAGAATTAAACCAAATAGCGCCCAACACCGCCGGGCAATTGAGCTTTCACCCCGAAGGGAAAGGCCAGCTTATTCCGCTATTGATAAGCCACCAAAAACCCGTTTACAGCGACTCGGTTGCTGTGGATACGCTCCAATACAACAAAACACAACTGCTCAAAAGAAATGCCAATCCGCCAACTTACTACGCCACTTGGGACAGCCTCCACTTTAGCTCGCCCAGCAAGTTGCTGTTGGAAAGCAGCATACGGCTTCGGTCAATACCCAACAGCATTGATGGAGAACTCGAGCAACTTTATGACAACACCACAGAAGACCATACCTTTTTTGTGTCACAAGACATTGCGCCTTATTTCAATACGCTTTTTAAAGACATCAACCCTGTACCTTGGTCGCAGTGGAGCAAGTGGACCGCAATCGTGCCAACGGTCAACAGCAACGGCGTTTATATGCAAGCCTATGGTGTTATGGATGCCAGCGGTGCCTCCCGCCTGTCTTTCCTCAAAAACCAAGACAGTGCCTTACACGATTTGGCGACGCATATTCCGAGTAACACCAACACGGTTCAAGCGTTTAGCTTTGATCAAGATACCTACAAAAAAGCCTCACTGCGCTTTAAGGCGGTGCACAACCTGCCCGAAACCCCTATGGATTCGCTGCTGATGGATGCCACGCAGCTTGCCCAACTGCAACTGGGGAATGAAACCGTGGTATTGGTAAAAACAAACAAAACACCCGACGACATCAAACAAGCCTTGGCCAAAAAATCCAAGGCGCAGTTCACAACAGAACAACAAACGCTCTATGCCTTTTCCGATGAGAACACCGTCGCGAAACTGTTACCGCCCATACTAAAGCAAAACACCTATGCTTTTGCTACGCTGTTGAACGAACACCTCTATTTGGGAACTTCCAAGACCGCACTAGAATCGGTGATTTACGCACTTAACAAAGACGACGTTTTGGCGCAAAACGAACGCTTTCAAACCTATGTGAAAACGCTTCCCAGCCGCAGTAGTTTCTGGGGATGGTCTGCACCTGCTTATTTTGAAACGCAAGTAAAAAAAATAATGCCGACATTGAGCAAGGTGGCGCTAGGTGCATTTAGGCAAGCAGACTATGTGGGAACGGTTGAAGGCGAGGTGTTTTATGTGACATTAAGCCTACAGAAACCCAATTATGAGGGCAAAAAAGCGCAAGCCGTTGAACTGGCAGGCACCGCAACGTTTGACACGCCTGTGATTTGGGGGCCCTATGCCGTGCATAACCACAAAACGCAAGCCTTGGAATGGGTGGTGCAAGACGAGGAAAACCAACTCTATTTGTTGGATACTACCGGCGGAATTCTTTGGAAAAAACAACTCGATGGCCCCATTTTAGGCCCCGTAACCCAAGTGGATGTGTACCGCAACAAACGACTGCAACTGGCCTTTACAACAGCTAAAAGCTTTCAAGTTTTGGACCGCAACGGCAATGCGGTTTCGGGTTACAGCAAAAAGGGGATGCGCTCTTCCAGCACGCTCGCGGTGTTTGACTACGACAAGCAACGCAACTACCGCCTGGTATTGAGTAGCGGCAACACACTCAGCATGTACGACAGAAGCATGAAAAAAGTTAGCGGTTGGCGCAAAACCAAACTCAACAGCGCACTGAAATACCCAGCCAAACACATCCGCATTGGCAACCGAGACTATATTGCACTTGTGCAAAAATCGGGCAAAGGAGAGCTGCTGCACCGCACCGGAAAAACACGTATTAAAATACCAACAGACGTCAAATTAACGCAAGACATCTATCCCTATCAAAGTGGTTTTGTGAGCATTGACGACAAGAACAGGCTTGTTCAAATAAGCACCACAGGAAAACTTACCAAAACAGCACTGCCCTTTGAAACACGTTACACCATAGCAGCAAATCGGAACACATTGGTCACGCTGACTGAAAACAAAGTAAGCATCAACAATCAGTTGGTGGAATTGGATTTTGGAGTTTATGCGCCTCCGCAAATTCAGGTGGTCAACAACAGAACTTATATCCTTATCTGGGACAATCAGTCCGACAAGATTTATGTATTTGATCGAGATGCCAAACTACTTGACAGCTTTCCTGTAATAGGTCGCAATTGGGCGATGCTGGGTCAAGCGATTCCGGGATCGGCGGTGTATTTGGCAGCACAAAACAACAGGCAAGAGTTGCGGTTTTATAAAATGCCCTAGGCTATATCGGCCTTAAAAATTCTGGAAAAGTGTCCCTCAAATTTCTTTATCACTTCTTGCATGGCAACAGCTGCACCCAATTCCTTTTCCATAGAAGTAATGGACTTATCGGCTATCCCACAGGGAATGATATAATCGAAAAAAGACAAATCGGTATTGACATTTAGCGCAAATCCGTGCATGGTTACCCAACGGCTGGTGCGAATACCCATGGCGCATATCTTGCGGGGATTGACGCCGTCAACATCTATCCAAACACCCGTTTCGCCCTTACTCCTACTCGCTTCGATATCATAATCGGCAAGGGTAGCAATGATGCATTCCTCCAAAAAGCGCAGATACTTGTGAATGTCTGTAAAAAAAAAATCCAAATCCAAAATTGGATAGCCCACCAACTGTCCGGGGCCGTGAAAGGTTATGTCGCCGCCGCGGTTGGTTTTAAAAAAGCTTGCGCTTTTTTCTTGCAAGGTGGTGTTGTTGATCAATAAGTTGTTTTTATCCCCGCTTTTACCAAGCGTGTAGACGGGCGGATGCTCAAGAAAAAGCAAGTGGTGTTGGGTTGGCGTTTGGTCGTCTGGGTTTCGGCGGTTGTGGATTTTTTGATCGATGGTTTGCTGAAACAAATCCTGTTGCAAGGCAGTTGCGGCCTCATAAGTCACCAATCCCAATTGGCGGACGTGCACCTTTGGGTTAGGGCTCATAATCGAACGGTCGGTTGAGAATGATGAGTGCGCCAATAACACCAGGCACCCATGCGCAAAGGGTGAGTAAGAAAACGATAACTATAGAACCACAGCCTCTATCCAATACGGCAAGTGGAGGAAACAAGATGGCAAGTAGGACTCTAAATAAACTCATGGTTGTTCAAAGATACAAATTCGTGATATCTAAATAACTCATGTGCATTGGTTATCTTTGCCACAGAAAAATTTGGGATGCAGGAGCTATCAGAACAAGAACTTGTCCGTAGAGAGAAATTAGCAAAACTTCGTGAGTTGGGGATTGACCCTTATCCAGCGGCTGCTTTTGACGTTTCGCACTACGCCACAACAGTAAGCGATAAATTTGAACAAGGGCAACATGTGCGCATGGCCGGAAGGCTTATGTCAAGGCGTGTGCAAGGAAAAGCCAGCTTTGCCGAGCTTCAAGATGCTACAGGCAGGGTACAGCTCTACTTCAACAGAGACATCTTATGTCCGGATGAAGACAAAACCCAGTACAACGACGTTTATAAAAAACTACTTGATATCGGCGATATCATAGGAATTGAAGGGACTATGTTTACCACTCAGGTGGGAGAAAAAACCATTGAGGTGCACCAGCTGTTTGTGTTGAGCAAATCGCTACGTCCTTTACCATTGCCCAAAGTAGATGCCGAAGGCAATACCTATGACGCATTTACGGATGCCGAGCAACGCTACCGTCAACGCTATGTGGATTTGATTGTAAATCCGCAGGTAAAAGATGCTTTTGTAAAGCGTACCAAAATTACCAATACCATTCGTTCCTTTTTTAACGACCGTGGTTATCTCGAAGTTGAAACACCCATATTACAACCCATTCCCGGAGGTGCTGCTGCACGTCCGTTTGTGACACATCACAATGCGCTCAACATACCACTATACCTGCGTATTGCCAACGAATTGTACCTAAAGCGATTGATTGTAGGTGGATTTGATGGGGTATATGAATTTGCCAAAGATTTTAGAAATGAAGGGATGGACAAAACCCACAACCCTGAATTTACGGTAATGGAACTCTATGTGGCCTATAAGGATTACCACTGGATGATGGAAACAACCGAAGCGTTGCTTGAAGAAGTGGCCGTTGCAGCAAATGGCGTCGCTGCCGTAACCGTTGGAGAAAACACCATAGACTTTAAAGCGCCCTATCCACGGGTGCCGATTTTAGATGCCATTCAAGAGCACACAGGCATTGACGTTTCTAATATGGATGAGAATGCATTGCGTGAAACTGCAAAAAAATTAGGTCTAGAAGTAGACGAAACCATGGGTAAAGGAAAGCTTATTGATGAACTGTTTGGGGAATGTTGCGAGCATCATTATATCCAACCTACGTTTATTACGGACTACCCAAAAGAAATGAGCCCTCTAACCAAAGCCCATCGCAATAAACCTGGTTTAACAGAGCGTTTTGAGCTTATGGTTAATGGAAAAGAACTGGCAAATGCCTATTCGGAATTAAATGATCCCATTGACCAGCGAGAACGTTTTGAGGACCAAATGGCCTTATCTGAAAAAGGGGACGACGAAGCCATGTTTATTGACCAAGATTTTCTTCGTTCATTGGAATACGGCATGCCACCGACATCTGGTATTGGTATTGGCATTGACCGCCTCACCATGTTGTTGACCAACAACAGCTCTATCCAAGAGGTGCTGTTTTTTCCACAGATGCGTCCAGAGAAAAAAGGGCCAACACTCACCGAAGAAGAACAGCTAGTTGTTGACTTGCTCAAACAAGAAAGCCCCGTTGCGCTTTCATCGTTAAAAGAACAATCAGGGCTAAGTAATAAAAAATGGGATAAGACCATCAAAGGATTGACAGCTAAATCAATTGCAGAAGTCAAAAAAACCGGCGATGAATTAACCGTAAGCTTGCGCTAATTATCCAATATACTTTTCGTTATTAGTCACAACGTCTTCTGTATTTTTGTTAAGTCTAATAATTTTCAACACTTTAGCATACTAAATAAAAAAAATGATGAATAGAATATCGTTCCTCCTTATTGGTTTTGCCCTAATGTTTGCAACTCCTACACACGCACAACTAGGCAAACTTTTTAAAAAGAAAAAGCCCCCCGTAATCGAAAAACCAAAACCTAAAAAGGAAGACGAAAACGGCATTAAACCTTATGACAAAGTAATTACCAAAAAGGCCATCACAGATAAGGGGTTATTTGACGTGCATACGGTTAATGATAAATTTTATTATGAAATTCCTGACTCCCTGTTTGGATCAGAAATGTTGATGGTTACACGTATTGCCAAAACAGCCTCAGGCATCGGTTTTGGTGGTGGAAAACAAAATACACAGGTGTTGCGTTGGGAAAAAGACAGCAAGAAAGTTTTGCTTCGAGTTGTTTCACATGAAGTTGTAGCAGCCGACTCACTGCCCATTCATGAGGCTGTGGTCAATTCAAACTTTGAGCCTATACTATATCGATTTGACATCAAGTCCATTGGAAAAGATTCTACCTCTACTGTGATTGAAATCAACAAGCTTTTTGAAACAGATGTGAAAGCCCTAGGCTTCCCAGCCTCGAGAAGAAAAAGTTATAAAATATCGAGTATGGATAAATCAAGATCATTTATCAATGCGCTTAGAAGTTATCCGCTCAATATTGAAGCGCGTCATGTAAAAACTTACAATTCAAGCGAGCCACCCTCCAATTCGAGCACCGCATCCATAAGTTTAGAAATCAGCAACTCCATGATTCTACTGCCCAAGGACCAAATGAAAAGACGCTATTTTGATCAGCGTGTGGGTTGGTTTTCTAGAGGGCAAACGGATTATGGTTTGGATGTACAAAAAAGCAAAACGGTACGCTACCTAGATCGTTGGCGTTTAGAAATAAAAGATGAAGATGTAGAAAAATTTAAACGCGGTGAATTGGTAGAACCCAAAAAACCTATTGTGTACTACATTGATAGAGCCACACCAAAAAAATGGGTGCCCTATTTAAAACAAGGGATTGAAGACTGGCAAGTAGCATTTGAGGAAGCAGGTTTTAAAAATGCCATTATTGCTAAAGATCCTCCAACACCAGAAGAAGATCCAGATTGGAGCCCGGAAGACGTACGGTATTCAGTTGTGCGTTATTTGGCTTCTCCTATTCCTAATGCCAATGGACCACATGTGAGTGATCCACGGTCGGGTGAAATATTGGAGTCTGACATCAACTGGTATCACAATGTGATGACCCTGTTGCGCAATTGGTTTTTTGTGCAAACAGCTGCCATAAATCCAGAAGCAAGAGGCGTGGAATTTAAGGATGAAATTATGGGACGTTTGATTCGATTTGTCTCTGCACACGAAGTAGGACATACTATTGGATTACCACATAACATGGGAAGCAGTGTTGCTTTCCCTGTCGATTCACTGCGCTCTGCCTCTTTTACTAAAAAATATGGCACGGCACCTTCCATCATGGATTATGCGCGTTTTAACTATATCGCACAACCTGGAGACGGAGATGTATCCCTGATGCCAGATATTGGCGTTTATGACAAGCATGCCATCCGTTGGGGCTATCGTCCTATTCCATCAGCTGAAACCGCAGTGGACGAAAAGGAAACCTTAGACCAATGGATTTTAGCACATCAAGACGACCCCATGTATCGTTTTGGAAGTCAACAATTTGGGAACCCAATTGACCCAAGTTCACAAACAGAAGACTTGGGTGATAACGCCATTAAAGCAAGTGAATACGGCATTGCCAACCTTAAACGAATTGTTCCCAATTTAATTGAATGGACGGCAGAGGATGGCAAGGACTATGACGATTTACAAGATTTATACAACCAAGTATTGAGTCAGTTCAATCGCTATATGGGTCATGTAGCTGCTAATATTGGCGGCGTATATGAATACTACAAGACCTACGACCAAGAAGGTGCGGTGTATACACATGTTGACAAAAAGCACCAACGTGCTTGTATGCAATTCTTACAAGAAGAGTTGTTTTCAACGCCAACTTGGATGTTGGACAACGATATTTTTAATAAAATTGAGTTTGCTGGCGTACTTGATCGTATGCGACGTATGCAAACAGGCACGCTAAACCGACTGTTGAGCTTTGACCGATTGGCGCGCATTTCTGAAAACGAAGCACTTAATGGAAGTGATGCTTATGCATTGGTAGAAATGATGACCGCCTTACGAAAAGGTATTTGGAGTGAGTTATATAGCAACACGGCTATTGGTATCTACCGCAGAAACTTGCAGCGTGCCTATATCGATCGCTTGGCTTACTTGATGACCGAAAGTCAAGAACCATTGGAAGGTTCGGCCAGAAGATATAGCAATCGCACTAGAGTGCTTGTGAGTCAATCGGATATTAGAGCCGTAACCAGAGCACAATTGGTAAATCTTAAAAACACCATCAATTCTAGTTTGACGAACTCAACAGATCAAAATACACGCTACCACTTGCAAGAAGCTGTAGTTCGCATTGATGCGATTCTTGACCCAAGTTAATTTATACTATTTTTAATGTTTCCGAAAAGGCCTCCAGCGTATGCTCGAGGTCTTTTTGGCTTATGGCATCATTTAAGAAGTAACTTTCAAAAGCACTGGGAGGTAAATAAACCCCACGCTGTAACATGCCGTGGAAATACTTTTTAAAATATTCGTTATTCCCTTTTGCAGCGGTTTCAAAATCGACAACGGGCTTGTCTGTAAAATGCAGCGACATCATGGAACCCAACCTGTTAATTTGATAAGGAAGCCCTTTTTGCTCCAATAGCGGTACCATCTCATGGTGTAAGAATGCCGTTTTATCTGCCAAACTTGTATATGTCTCTGGATGCTCGTGCAACAAATCTAACATAGTTAGTCCAGCAGTCATGGCTAATGGATTACCGCTCAAGGTACCCGCCTGGTAAACAGGTCCTAATGGTGCTAAAAAATCCATAATTTCTTTTCGAGCAGCAAAAGCACCAACGGGTAGACCTCCACCAATTACCTTACCATAAGTAACCAAATCGGCTCGAACTCCAAGACATTCCTGTGCCCCGCCTTGGGCCAATCTAAACCCAGTCATGACCTCGTCAAAAATAAGAACTGCACCATGTACATCACACAAACTGCGCAAGCCTTCCAAAAAACCTGCCTGCGGTAAAACACAACCCATATTACCCGCAACTGGCTCAACAATTATGGCGGCAATTTGTTCAGGATTGGCACGAAATATTTCAGCTACTTGCTCCAAGTTGTTGTATGCTGCAAGAAGCGTGTCTTTTGCAGTACCTGCTGTTACCCCTGGGCTGTTTGGACTACCAAAAGTAACGGCACCACTACCGGCCTGAATCAGAAAGGCGTCTGCGTGTCCGTGATAGCAACCCGCAAACTTGATGATTTTATCACGCCCTGTAAATCCCCGAGCTAGTCGAACCGCACTCATGCAGGCTTCTGTTCCTGAGTTCACAAAACGGATTTGATCCATATGCGGCACCATGGAAAGCGCACGTTTGGCAATTTCGGTTTCCAATGCTGTTGGAATGCCATAGGAAGTTCCTTTTTCGGCACGAGCTTGAATAGCAGTGACCACTTTGGGGTGTGCA
>Ga0209653_1002110_pt1 | contig 14911 bp, 28 predicted proteins | sample SaaInl6LU_22_DNA_FD_184644 | JGI IMG/M metagenome (GOLD analysis project Ga0209653, IMG submission 184644) | Marine microbial communities from expanding oxygen minimum zones in the Saanich Inlet - ESP_116LU_22_DNA (SPAdes) (version 2) | ecosystem: Environmental > Aquatic > Marine > Intertidal... | reverse complement strand
AACGATTCGTACGTAAAACAAATAAAACAATTAAGAAATTTGAATTAATTAATTTCTTGAAGAAGAACGGCGCTATTAAAAAAGAATACTTTGATAAAATCAAAACTAAAAACATTTGGTATTGTCCTAAATTTGTAGAACCTGTGATTGAAAGATCTAATACATTATTTAAACGCGAGAAGGCAGAATTTGATGTTGAAACACAAAACAATTAAAATCTACGGACCGCCTGGAACAGGGAAAACAACAACTCTATTAAATAAATTAGATAGATTATTTTTAAGAGGTATTCAACCCTATCAAATTGCATACTTATCTTTTACAAACAAAGCAGTGAATGAAGCTAAAGACAGAGCGGAAAAAAGATTTCCTGATTTAAAAGATGAAGATTTAAAAAACTTTAGAACGATACATAGTTTTTGTAGACAAAACTTTAAAGCTAAACCTGTTATAGATCCAGAGGTAGATATGGTAGAGTTTGCTCAAGTCTTAGGATTACCTAAGATTGGTTTTGAAAGACATAACGGCCAAAGAGTTTGGAACGATTGGTCTTTGAGAGTTTATGATAAAGCAAGAAATATGTTGATTGATCCTTACGAAGCTTATATCAATGAAAAAGTTAAACGAGTGGTTTATGCTAAATATAAACTTATTATAGAAGCTTATGATGATTTTAAAAAAGATCACCGGGTAGATTTTACAGACATGATTGAGGAGTATATTGAAAAGGGTACACCTCCAAAACTTAAAGCACTTATTGTAGATGAAGCACAAGATTTGACTCCATTACAATGGAAGTTGATTTATAAACTAGCTAAGAACTCTAATAAAATATTTTTAGCAGGAGATGATGACCAGGCTATCTATGAGTGGAATGGAGCTAACGTAGAAGAGTTTAATAATTTTCCAGGACGAGATTATATCTTACGTAAATCCTATCGTATACCAGCAACGATACATGATTTTTCACAATACATTGCCAGTTACATTCAGGGTAGAAAACATAAAGAATTTATACCTCAACAAGTAGAAGGATCTATTCATACTTATAACAAGCTTAGGGACATACCGTTCACGGCTGACGGATCATGGATGATGTTAGGAAGAACAAATGATATTGTAGAAGAACTAAGACATGCAGCAAGAAATATGGGTCTATTCTTTCAGGACTCCAAAGGTAAAAAGTCTTTTGATTTAAACAAATGGAATGCAATGCAAATATGGTCCAGGTTAATGAAAGGGGAGTCTATTCAAAAAGATGAAGCAGGTATTTTATATACGTTTATTAATGAAATAAGTCATGGATACAGATCTACGGAGTCTAATAGATGGAGAAATATAGATGACAGACAAACCATGGATTATACTTATCTAACCGTTTGGTGTGGATTAGGAGCACAAAAACAGCATTGGACCAATGCATTTAATCGTAATTTCCCTGAAAAAGATAAATTTTATTTTGAAAAACTAATTGATTCTGGAGCAGATATCATTAAAAATTCCGAGATGATTGTTGATACAATTCATTCAATTAAAGGTGGTGAAGCTGATCATGTCGTGCTATACGAGAAAACGAACTGGGTAGCTTCTATTCAAAACAAAGTTGGATTTGAGCGCAGCTCTGAATACAGAGTTTGGTATGTTGGAGCAACTCGTGCAAGGAAACATATTCATATACTGCGAAGTCATAATGAGTATTCGTTTCCATTATCAAGAATGTTAAATGAAGTTAGGAGAATGAAAAATGTCAGCTGATTTAAGAATCCTATCTTTAGGAGCAGGGGTTCAAAGCTCTACTCTAGCTTTAATGATTGAAAAAGGTTTAGTGCCAAAGGTTGATGTAGCTGTATTCGCTGACACAAAATCAGAACCCGCGGCTGTATACAAATGGTTAGAATGGCTACAAGGACAAGTGTCTTTTCCAATTAATATTGTCACTGCCGGGTCATTAAAAGAAAACGCAAAGAAATCTAATGAAGGTATTTACGTTAGAGGATCAACAATACCCATGTATGTTAGGCATAAAGAAACAAACAAGAAAGGTATTTTAAGAAGAATGTGTACCGCAACTTATAAAATAGAACCTGTCACTAAAGAGATTAGAAGATTACTAGGAGTTGGGTATAAACAAAGAGTTCCAAAAGGTAAAAAAGTTCAACAGCTATTCGGTATATCTAAAGACGAAATTGTAAGAATGAGAATATCTCAATATCATTACATTGATTTTGAATACCCATTAGTAGACCATAACATGACAAGAAAAGACTGTTTGCAATGGATGAAGGACAACGGATACCCTCAACCACCAAGATCAGCATGTACATTCTGCCCTTATCATTCTAATGCGGAGTGGTTAAGAATTAAAAACGAAACACCGGATGAGTGGGCTGAAGTTGTTGCATTAGATAAACAATTAAGAACAGGATTTGTGGGTACGAACAAAGATGAAAATAATTATTATCTTCACCGATCAGGTAAACCTCTTGATGAAGTTGATTTTGAAGGGGAAAAAAATAAAGAACAACTTGACTTTGAGTTTGGTATGGATAATGAATGCGAAGGAATGTGTGGAGTATGAATAAATTTTTTTTTCAAACAAAAATTAAATCTAAAATTAACAACGAACTAATAACTAGAGCTAAACATTTTAATGAATGGATTAATTATTTTAATTTTAAACTTATGCCTTTAGAGCCAGAAATTATACAAAAAGATTCTTTTTTAAAAGAACTTAATAATAGACATCCTTTCAAATGTGGAGTTCTTTTACTTCCTCCAATGACTTATTATGATTGGCATGTAGATGATGAAAGGGGTGTTTGTGTCAACGCTTTGTTAAACAATGAAGGTAGAAGTTTTTGCTGTTTTTCAGCAGAAAGTATTAAAATGAGCGGCTCTTTTACAGAATTAACATATCCTGTGAGCGAATACATAATTTTTAATAATCAAATGAGGCATTGTGTTTTTAATTTTGATAAGGAAAGATATTTGTTTACAATTGAATTTAATGAAAAAAAAGAACTTTTAAATTATGAGATGTTAATTAAAACTTTTGAGGAAATAACTAATGTCAACTAAAGATGATTTAAAAAGATTATTTGCAGATGAATTCCAAATTGATGGAGATCACTATGTTAAGCTTAAAATTCAACCTTTTAAATATTGTCGTGATAATGGTTTTAATGTGACTCAATCTAACATCATTAAGTATGCATCTAGAATGTATGATCATCCAGATGGTGTAAGAAGCATGTTAGAAAAGATAAAACACTATTGTGATTTAGAACTTCAATATATCCGGGAGAATGAATGCCAAGACCAGACTGTCAAAAATGTAAAAAAAGACCAGCAGACGTAGTGGATAATGCTCAATACTACTGTGCTAAATGTTATAATAGAATGAAAGGAATAAGAGAACGTGAGCCATCAAATAAACTTTACCTATAAAGAATCAGATTGGAGAACTCCTTCTAGCTTTCCAAATTTAAAGGACGCAAAAGAAATTGCTATAGATTTAGAAACAAGAGATCCAAACATTAAATCTAAAGGCCCAGGATGGCCTACGAATGATGGAAACATTGTAGGGATCGCTGTGGCTACCGATGGATTTGAGGGATACTATCCAATTGCTCATGAGAATGGATCTAACATGGATCTTAAAATGGTATTGGATTGGGTCCAAGACATTGTGTCTGGCCCTGGAGATAAAATATTTCATAACGCGTCTTACGATGTAGGCTGGTTAAGAGCTCATGGTATTAATATCAAGCAAGGACGGATCATCGACACTATGGTTGCAGCAGCATTAGTTGATGAGAATAGATTTTCATATTCGTTAAATGCCTTGGGGTTTGATTTACTAGGAGAAACTAAGTCAGAAGCAGAACTAAAAGAAGCTGCAGCAGAATGGGGAATAGATCCTAAACAAGAGATGTATAAATTACCTGCAAAGTATGTTGGGTTTTATGCTGAACAAGATGCAAGATTAACTTTAAAGCTTTGGCATTATCTAAAAACAGAGATCGTTAAACAATCGCTTAAAGATATATTCAAAATGGAAATGGAATTATTTCCTATTCTATTAGAGATGAGAGCTGTTGGGGTTAGAGTTGATTTAGATGAAGCTCATAAACTTAAAACAGAGTTTTTAGCTAAAGAAGAACAGATATTATTAAAGATTAAAAAAGAAGCGGGGGTAGATGTAGATATATTTGCTGCTAGATCTATTGCTAAAGCGTTTGATAAACTTAAAATTAAATATCCAAGAACAGAAAAAACTAAAGAACCAAGCTTCACAGCGAATTGGTTACTGAACTGCGAATACCCAATTGCAAAATATATTAGAGAAGCAAGAGAGGTTCATAAGTTTCACGCAACTTTTATTGATTCAATATTAAAATTTCAACATAACGGTAGAATTCATGCAGAAATACATCAACTTAGAGGAGATGGCGGAGGTACCGTGTCAGGCCGATTGAGTTATTCTAATCCAAATTTACAACAAGTGCCTGCTAGAAATAAGGAATTAGGGACCCGAATAAGGTCTTTATTTAAACCCGATCCTGGTTTAAAATGGGGATCGTTTGATTATTCACAACAGGAGCCAAGATTAGTTGTTCATTATGCAAGTTCAATTGGTTTTCCAGGTTCTGACAAACTGATAGAGGCATATGAAAAAGAAAACGCAGACTTTCACCAAACAGTCGCCGACATGGCGGGAATCCCAAGATCGCAAGCAAAGACAATTAACCTGGGGATCTTTTACGGTATGGGCGCGAGAAAACTTTCCAACGAGTTGGGAATCGACTCCGACGAGGCCAAACAGCTTCTACAAGAATATAATAAAAGAGTTCCCTTCGTCAAACAGCTAGCTAATCGTTGTATGGAATCCGCTGAAACAAACGGAGCGATCAGAACCATTAAAGGTCGTAAATGTCGTTTTGATAGATGGGAGCCTATGACTTTTGGATTATATAAATCAGAAGAATATGAAAGTGCTGTACAAAAATATGGAAAAAATAATATTAAACGTGCAGGAACATACAAAGCTTTAAATAGACTTATTCAAGGATCTGCAGCAGACCAGGTTAAACAAGCTATGATTAATTGTTACAAAGAAGGTTATTTACCTATGTTACAAATCCATGATGAACTTTGTTTTAATGTACGTCCTGCTAAAGACCCGGATGTTATAAAAAAGATCATGGAAGACTGCATTCCAGAATTAAAAGTCCCTTCATTAGTTGATGTTGCTATCGGTGATGACTGGGGATCGGCTCATGATTAATTTAGGACAATGTCCTCACTGTAAAGAAATTGTACCTTTTGAAGAAACTCAAAAAAAAGATATTTACGTTTGTCCTATTTGTTACAAAGAAGCAAAGCAATATGTGAATGGTAAAATTTTATATAATAAAATTATTTTTAATTCTGAGAGCGAAGAGTATCCTTAAGAGAAAAACGCATTTTCTGCGATATGTCTCTGACTTAACTAGCCAGCGATGCTAAAAGCATCTACATTTGTTTTTTGTGCAATAAACTCATCAGCTTGAACCATCTGTCTTTTGATGTCCTTGATCTGCTGATCAATCATATTACACTCGAGAGTCACTCTGCCTTCATTAATGAAACTAGCATTCCATCTATTTTCTAATTCCATCTTCTTCTGAAGAAGTGACTGGGATTGTATCACCATCCTCTATTTCCTCATAAGTTGTTATGCAAAGCTTTGGGCTGCAAACATCTTCTCTTTTAACTTTATAGTTTCCAGCTTTAATCGCCTTAACATAAGTTTGTTGTGCCTCTTCATCACTGCTCGCTTTGACTTTTGCTTCAAACATCAAGCCTCCAGCTCTAGTTTTGAATAGGTACATACTCATATATGAAGATTAATGCACGTGGGACGGGATGTCAACCTTTATAAGCATTAGAATCAATACATCTAAACTCCATCGTTTTAATGTCTAAGTTATTGATTTTAGCGTGTTTTTGAAGTTCTATGGACTTTGAAACGGCGAGTGATTCGCACTCTTCAATAGATATTTTCTCTGGAAACCAGAAGTCTCTACAAAATACCTGGTTCGTATCGGTAATGGTTGAAAGGCAAATTGATCCAAATAAAATAAATAATTTCATACTTAAGTTTATATTTTTTTACTTGACTTGTATACCATATAGTATATTCGTGGGACATGAAGAAAATGGTAGCAAGTGAAACATCGATGGTTCAAGAAACAGCGACGACGGATCAGGGACCACAGCCGGGTTTAAAAACAGGTGATGTCACTTCGTTTGTTGTGGTTCATGACAAAGAAGAAAATAACATTCGATTGTTTCATGATGGAATTAAAATTATTGAATATGAACATGATAACCGACTTGTAGTGTCAAAAGCATTTGAAACTTTACTGAGCACTGTAAAACAAAAATTAAGATTTTGGAGGACAAATTAATGAGAGTAAAAAGTTTTGTAGAATTTAATGAAAAGATTCAGAGTTATTTAAACGCTGTACCCATTGATTCTAAACCTGGAGATGCAATTTGGGAAGAAATGACACAAAAAATGACTGAAGTGACACTAACTATCGGAGAAACAGGCTATGTCTTATTTGACAAACAGCTTGCATCTGATTTAATTGATATACATGTTAAACAAAAATCTAAATTATGAAGACCCTCGTAATATTGATCGCTTTATTTTTACTGTCGTGGTTTTATTTTCCGAGGACACTCTCGGCATTAACGATTATAGCACTGATATTAGCATCATGAATAAAATGAAAGATTTAAATAATCCGCTTATAAAATGGGTTAGCTCCTTAATTGAAAAATATGATGTAGGCGATTTAATTGATGAACATATTTTAGGAGAGACTCCTCCTGCAACTAAAAAGGAATGTGAAAAAAGATTGTTAAATTTTTTTAAAGCTATGGAAAAACGAACTGGATATTCTCCAGAACAAGCTATGGCAGATATTAGAAAGTTACTTAACTAAAGGGGGAAATGATGAGTTGGAAAAATAAACGTATCGCAGCAATCAATAGGTTGTCTAAAATTAAAAGACATCCTACGAGTGATTTAAATCCGTACTTTGAACAAGTGCAAATGATTTATAAATCTAAGGCAAAAAGTTTAAAAGAATTTAAATTAGAACTCAAGGGCTATACCGAGTGGGCTATTAAATTAAAAAAGATGAGGGAGAATGGTTTATGATAGATCCGGGAAATAGTTTTGTAGTTTTTATATTAGGTTCAATGATTGTTGCATGTGCAGCTGCAATGTTAATGTTAACATTATGAGTGAGGAAACAACGATGATAGACAATAAAGGTAAGAAGTGGGTTATCACCGGGTATTACATGGACGATAAAGGAGAATCTTGGACACTATTGCTCGCGGCTGACGGATCAGGGAAAACGAAAAAAGTTAAAGGAGTATTATGACAGAATTTACAAAAGGCATATTTGTATTTTTAAAACTACAACTTCAGCATTCAAGTTTAGCAAGAGCTCTTGTTTATACAGCGGGGCATATTGTGATTGCTGCCTTGTGTAATATTTTCATCACTGGGGCTGAGGTTTCATTGGCAACGGCTGATGCGATCATCGAACCTATCATCAATGGATTTTGGTATTATCTTTTAGATAAAGCTTGGTCCAGACAAATCTATACAACAAAGGAAATATCATGAATATACAAAGACACAAATCTGTGGCCGTCCGTGTGGAAGACCATGAAACTTTAAAAGCACTCTGTGGTAAAGAACACCGAGGGCCTGCTCAATACATGGCGCTTTTGATTAAAAAAGAGGTCGAAAGACGCGCTAAATTGAAGAAAATGAAGCCAGATGCGTATTTAAAGAAGATTATTGATGACTACAAAAACGGTTCAAACTAGTTCAGAAACTATTTGTGAGGTTTGTAAGGGTAATCATTTTATTACCCTGTACGAACATGTCTTAAAAGAAAAGCCTCGTGAAATAAAAAGCTTGTATTCTAATCCAATTAACTTTATAAATTGCCCTAGTTGCGTCGACAACTTAAAAAACGATTTCTAAGAATTTTCATTTTATTTTTTATCTTTTATTTTTAGTTTAAATTTAACCAAGGAAGACTTGTGACGAAGCAACTTGACGAAGCTGTAAAAATTATCGCATCTCGTACGACTCGAGATGAATTTAAGAAGGTAAAATCCGTTTTATACGGTTTGTTTTGTGGAGCTGATTTTGGGTTTGACGAGAGTGGCCTTGCCTTTCGGGTACACCTCGATCAAACCTTTAAAAAAACAGACAAAGATAGACTTGCTATGCGCGGTCTACGGGTTGTCAAATAATTTAGATGAGGGCAAAGGTTATCCTACTTTTTAGTCATCGTAGAGCTACCATTCACCCTTTGTCCTCGTCTAAATTAACATGGAGATGTTGGAGCTACATTTAGAACTTGATGAAACGACGCCTTTCTCGCCGGAACAAAAGTTATGGAGAGCGGTGCTACAGCGCGCTTTTGAAGATGTTATATACCCAGGCATGGAGAGACCGCTTATCATATTCAAATATAAAGCGCATCTTTGGTTTGTTGAAAAGTCCGATGAATTTTGTACCATTTGCTATTTGGCTGGTTTTGATTGTACTTATGTGCATCAACAGTATCAAAGGATGGTAGATCGTGAGCAAGTCTACTTCACCCAAAACCAAATTGACTATATCAACTGGCGAAAATTATATAATCAGAAACGCGGCATCAAGCTTTAGAGAAAAGTTTATCTTTCACGGCGGTATGTCCAAGGTTTGTAGTAAATGCAAAAAAGATAAACCTATCACTCACTATCATTGGAAAGAAGGTAAAAAACGACTTCAGGCCGAATGTTCTGGGTGTCGTAAAGTTCAAGAGCACAAGTTAAAATGCTCTAATCCTGAGGGTTTTGTTAAATATTTAGCTAAGGCCATTAATTATAATTATACAACTTCTAAACGAAAAAGAAAAAACTCTAAATTAAGCGCTGAGGAGCTCGTAGAGATGTGGTTAAGACAAAAGGCTAGGTTTGGTATGAAGTGCCCTTATTCGAACGTAGAGATGACTTATAAGCTCGGGAATGGGGGTTTAGAGACCAACATAAGCATAGACAGGTTTAATTCAAAAAAAGACTATGAGAGAGGGAATGTGATCTTTTGTTGCTGGTTCGTGAACCGCATGAAATTTACGTATGATTATCCAGATTTGATAAAGGTTTGTAAGCAGATTGTAAAAGCTGAGGGGCAATTAACAAAGATTCAGGAATACTTGACCAGCGACGAGCGACCAGGGGGACAAGAAAAACGTTAAACACCCCCTGGTCAGCACTCCATAAGAGGTTTTTACACAATTCAACATACCAAAATCAGATATGAATGCAAATGAAAAATAAATTATGGCAGAATTGTGATTCATTTTCAGCGTTCTTATAAGGTACTCTATGGTACAAGCACTACTCATACAAAAAATACTCAATAGTACGCTGAAAGACTGAAAAAGACTAAAAAGATAATAATATCAATAAGATATCTTTCAGCATACTACACTGAAAGTACACTGAATTTCAGCTTACTATAGTACGTTCTACTGGTTAGGTGACCTTTTTTGTGGTAGATTTCTATTTTTAGTTTATTATACCTATATAGATTTGGAAATTTATGACGAGTGTTCAAGCATTAAAGAAACGTTTAAAAGGAGCAGAGCTCTTAACACCAAAGCAACGTATGTTTGCCGAGTATTACGTTTCAAGATATCCTAACGTGACTAAAAAAGAAGCTGCAAAGCATGCAGGCTATGCTGAAAAGATTTGTGAGAAGACCGGGAGCCTACTGACCAATCCAGATAAGTACCCCCATGTCGTAGCGTACATAGAAAAACTCCGAGACTCTGCTGCAAAACATTATCGGGATCATCTCAGACATTTAAAACGATTAGATGATTTAGCAACTCAAGCTGAACAAAAGGGACAGCTAGCTGCAGCTATCAATGCTGAATTTAGATTAGGACAATCCGTTGGACTTTATGTAGACAAAAAAGAAATTAAAGTTCAGGACTTGTCTGCAATGTCAAAAGAAGAATTAATCAAGACCATTGAAGAGCTAAAAGATGAAATCCCGAACGCAAAAACACTCCAGATCGAAGCCACAGAAGAATCGGACGATTAGGCCTGGTGAGTCTTTTTGGGATGCGTTTCACCGCGTTCATGGTAATAGAAAAATATCAACTAACGTAGGAGAGGTTCGTGTTGAAACCAAAAAGAAAGATTAAAATAGGATATCAAGATGTTAATATCAATCTTATTAGTTTTGATAAGGAAGTTGATCATGTATTTGGAGAATACGATTCTGTAAAAAATACCATTGATTTAAATAAAACACAGGCTCCAAGATCTATGGCAAATTCCCTTTTACATGAGGTTGTTCATGCTGTTATTTACGAAACTGGGTTGAATTCTGACGGAAATTGTTTATCAAACGATAAAGATGAGGAACTTGCAGTTAACGCTATTACTAATTCACTATCTCAAATAATCAGAGACAATAAATGGTTCTTACCTTACATACAAAAAAACATACATTCTGGAGCAAAATCTAATGAAGAAACTGGAGTCAAAGTTCTATCAAGAAATAAAAAAAGCGTTGCCAAACGTACACTTTCAACGAATAGAAACAAACGTAGGGCTAGGCGTTCCTGATCTAAACGGCTGTATTGATGGTATTGAGTTTTGGCTAGAGCTCAAGGTAAGGTCTGGTACTGCTTTAGGTCTATCTAAGTTCCAGAAATCATGGATAATACGTCGTGGTAAAGCTGGTGGAAGAGTATTTATCTTGCAAAAGGCCCTCGTCCAGAGGCGCTTGAAACTGTACCAGTGGAAATCAATCCTTGACGCTCGTCCATTGCCCGTTGCCGAGTTCCCATTTCCCGTGGACTATAGCTCATTGTTGAGCAGGATCTTGCTCAACACGTAGCTCTGGATGCGGACCAGGCAGCTCCTGGATCATGTCCCATTTCCCATTTCCCACTATACATTTGACATTCGACCATGGTCACTCCACCATCTGCAGGAGGCAGCCGGTACCGTCTTCAGCTCACCAAATGATTTCCCGTTCACTGCTCGGGAAAATTAATGCTTGACATCATCATGGGATAATGTATGCAGGACCCTGGTAGCTCAACAAATCCTTTCGAACAATTAGCTCCTGTTTGATGTCCGTTGGGCTACCGCTTTCCCACTTCCCATTTCCCGTTCGTCGTCGAAGGTCGGTTGTTCATCAACACTGGATCAGCATCAGGAGTCGGTACCGCGAAATAGCTCAGCAGCTCATTGTTCTTCATTTCCCATTTCCCGTTCACAGGTCGGGAAAAGGTTAAGGTAAATTAGACAAAGAAAGAAGCTCTGCGGACCAGCTCAGGACGGTGTGTGTAGGATCGTTAAAAATTTTTTGGAAAAAGTTCTTGACATTTGGAATAATGATATGTACATGGGATACAACAAAGGAGCTAAACGATGACAACACACAAAGATATATTAGATTACGTTAAACGATGGCTGAATGACAACATTGACGAAGGTCAGATTCCCGAGTCTGTCGGTGAAGACTCGGCAAACCTTTTGGAAAAGATCAAAGAGCAGGAGGAGCTGCTGGGGGACAAGATCTCTTTCCGTCAATTGATTGTGAAGAGGTTTGAGGAGGAGGATGATGCGCTCAATCCTCAGGAGATCCTGGATCACGGGATGGTGTCGGGGTTTTCGGGTTTCATCTATTACAAGGAGACTTGTGATCTGTGGGACATTCACCAAGAAGAAATTTGGGAGATCTGCCAGGAGTCTGCAGAAGATTATGGATGGAACTCGGCTCTAGATTTGTTTGCAGGATACAGCCCTAGCAAGGACTTTGTTGACTCAAACACTAAGTTTAAGAACCAAATGGTTTGGACTGCTGTGGAGATTATCGCGCGCGAATATGTCGACAGAAAGGAGGACGAAGCAGCTTGAAGTTGCTGCTGGTCGCGCTTTTGTATTTCATACTCACCAGTGCCTGGGGTCGCGTGGCTCTGGGCCTGGTGATCCTGTATCATGTGATGTGAATCCCGTTCCCGTTCCCACTGGTCAAGCAGAGGCTGCTGTGTTTTGAATAAGCATCAGGTGAGCCGGTACCGGCGGGACCAGAGACAAAAGCTCTTGTTCTTCCCGTTCCCGTTTCCCATGAGGAGAAAGACGAATGGTTAGGGATAAATACATATCAGGAGAGTTTCACGGTACCGCGAAACAGGTCGGATCGTGTTTGATGTGGTTAGGTTTGCTGTCGCTTGGCTATGGTTGAGATGCAATTATAAAGTGAAAATTATTTTATTTTTTATCTTGCTATGAGCATGGGATAATATATAAGAGTGATAGTTATAAACTATAAAATGAAAGGTAGTAAAATGACTAAAGCAAATATAAAAATTAGACTTTCAAAAAAGAATGAAAGTTTAATTATCAATGCTTGTGAATTGTTAGAGGAAAAATCGCAATTAACAAGTGATTGGAATAGAATAATTAAACCCAGTGCGGTTATGTTATTCGACACAATGGCGTTGGCTAATGTGCAAGTAAAAAAGAATGGTGCAATTTATACTCTTAACAGGAATGTTAAAGAATATAACTTGTTCAATACTGAACAATTCAAAAAAGAGCACATGAACTTATTTGAAAAGTTTAGTAGTAAGAATATTCGTACTAATTGGACTTACGAGATAAGTGAGGTTAAATAGTATGAGTAATGCATTAACTAAAATCAGTGAGATTATCGGTAGTAATAAAACTACCGATATGAAACTCAATGAATTAAAACAGTTCATTGACATCTTAAGAAACAGACCTCAAGCTACTGTCGATTGGCAACTCGTAGCTGGTTATTTAGACACTCAAGTATTTGAGTTCATTATTAATAACCGAGAGGATAAAAAGATTGCTGAGTTCGGACTTAAACTTGCAGGTGGAATGGCAGATAAGTTTGGGCTAGTTCGCAATCTTAATTCAGATAATACAACTATCCAATAACGTTAATCGAAGTAGGTGCTAACACTAGCACCTACTTCCTTCCAGGCGAAACGCCTTCTCACCATCAGTCATTAGTATCTCTTTTGCTCACTGTACTAGATGTAGTGGTTTAAGACCCCACGACCCCCCTAAATCTTGTTATGTATCTTGGCGATTGACATCAAGGCAAAGATTGATACAAATGATGAGGACGAAATACTTATGGATTTGGAGCTACTCCCCAAGGAGAAATTAATAAAATTAAAACAACTTCTAGATGCAGAAAAGATCCTAAGAGCCAGATCAGATTTCCTTTACTTTGTGAAACAGGTTTGGCCGGATTTTATTTGCAGAGAAGCAAAGGAACCTTCTGACTGGGGGCATCATCAAATTATTGCTGACAAGCTAACCCAGGTCGCTGAAGGCAAGATCAAGAGGCTCGTTATCAATATGCCGCCTAGGCATACTAAATCTGAATTTGCATCGTACTTGTTTCCTGCATGGATAATGGGACTCAAGCCCAAAGCAAAAATCATGCAAGTTTCTCACAACGCTGAACTCGCACAAAGGTTCGGACGAAAAGTAAGAAACTTAGTTGACAGTAGCGATTATAAAAAAGTTTTTAATAATATGGGACTCCAACAGGATTCCAAAGCCGCTGGTCGTTGGGAGACCTCAGAGGGGGGTGAGTATTTCGCAGCCGGTGTCGGTGGTGCCATAACGGGTAGAGGTGCTGATATATTAATTATCGATGACCCTCACACCGAGCAAAACGTAATGTCAGATTCTTCTATGGAGAAGACTTACGATTGGTATGTGTCAGGACCGCGTCAACGTTTACAACCGGGTGGAGCGATCGTGGTCGTTATGACAAGATGGGCATTAGACGATTTGACAGGAAGAATTTTAAAAGCACAAGCAAACGACGGCGCTGATCAATGGGAGGTGATACAGTTTCCAGCGATCATGGACGACGGACAACCGGTCTGGCCAGAGTATTGGAAGTTAGAAGAACTCTTATCAGTCAAAGCATCTATTCCTCCACAACGTTGGAATGCTCAGTATATGCAGAATCCAACTTCAGAGGAAGGAGCTTTAATTAAACGAGAATGGTGGAGACCTTGGAAATATGAATCTTTACCTGCGCTAGAATTTATAATACAAAGTTACGATACAGCCTTTTCTAAAAAGGACTCCGCTGACTTCTCAGCGATTACAACGTGGGGAGTTTTCCGTCCCTCTGAGGACTCCCCACCATGCTTAATGCTGATTGATGCTGTTAAAGGTCGTTGGGATTTTCCAGAACTGAAAGCGGTTGCGATGGACCAATATTCGTATTGGAATCCAGAGTCCGTAGTCATTGAAGCAAAAGCCAGTGGTATGCCGCTCATTCAAGAGTTACGCCGAACCGGCATTCCTGTTCACGAGTTCGTGCCTGGGCGTGGAAAAGACAAAGTTTCTAGGGTTAATGCATGCTCGCCCGTGTTCGCATCAGGCATGGTCTGGTATCCAGAAGGCAAGCAATTTGCCCACGAAGTCATTGAAGAATGTGCTGCATTCCCCAATGGAGAGCATGATGACCTGGTCGACAGTACCACACAAGCTGTGTTAAGATATCGGGAGGGTAATTTTGTTTCTGCGGATTATGATTATGAGCCTCATGATGAACCAAAACTGCCTCAAGAACATAAATATTATGATTGTTAACTATGGCAGAAAACGTAATTCTTAGAGATGATGAACTTGCAAATCTAGATCCACAAAAACTAGAACAAGCAAAAAAGAGATTTCAAAAAACCACTTATGAAGTAACAAGAGATGTTGCTCCTGTAACAGGAGAATATCAATCCTATAAATACGCAATGCAAGATGCTGC
>Ga0209653_1002108_pt1 | contig 14919 bp, 13 predicted proteins | sample SaaInl6LU_22_DNA_FD_184644 | JGI IMG/M metagenome (GOLD analysis project Ga0209653, IMG submission 184644) | Marine microbial communities from expanding oxygen minimum zones in the Saanich Inlet - ESP_116LU_22_DNA (SPAdes) (version 2) | ecosystem: Environmental > Aquatic > Marine > Intertidal... | reverse complement strand
TGATTACAATGTTCTTCACAATTTTTTACTGTATTATTATTACTATTAATTTTATAAATAACTTTATATAAATATGAATATTAAAATAAAAAGAGATGTTTTATTAAAACCGTTGAGTAGTGTTGTGGGGATTGTTGAGAAAAGACAAGCTCTTCCCATTCTATCTAATTTACTTTTAGTTGGTAAAGACAGTAAATTGACTTTTACAGCAACAGATTTAGAAATGCAAACCAGTTTAAACATTGATGCTGACATTAGTAATGAGTTTGAAATAACTATTTCAGCAAGAAAATTATTTGACATTACAAGAGCGCTTCCGGAAAACAGTGAGTTGGAATTTCAAATTACAGATTCGAGAATAAATGTAAAAGCTGGAAAAAGTAAATTTAATTTACAAACCCTTCCATCTAAAGATTATCCAATACTTAAAAGAAATGATGTAGAAGGGGTAAGTTTTGAAATATCACAAAAAAACCTTAAAGCTCTTTTAAAACAAGTTGATTTTGCGATGGCACAACAAGATATTAGGTATTACTTAAATGGGTTGTTGTTTGAAATACAAGGGCAAAAATTAAACATAGTTGGCACCGATGGACATCGTCTCAGTTTTACGTCAACGAAATTAGATGATAGTTATGAGAAGAAGGAAGTTATTATCCCAAGAAAAACAATTATGGAATTAATTAAGCTTTTAGAAGAGGATGATGGTAATGTGGTTGTAGAAATTCTCAACCAACAAGTTACTTTTAAATTTAATGACATTTTCTTAATAACTAAAGTGATTGATGGAAAATTTCCTGACTATAACCGAGTTATCCCTAGTGGTTATGAGAATGGTTTTATGATTAATCGACAAGCACTTTTAAGTGCAATGCAGAGAGCATCAATCCTTTCTAATGAAAAATACCGAGGAATACGATTGGTTTTATCAGAAAATAATATGCAATTAATTACCACAAATAGTGAACAAGAAGAAGCACAAGAGGATATTGAAATTAGTTATAACAAGGAAACTATTGATATTGGATTTAATGTAACTTATTTAATAGATGTGTTAAATAACATTCAGTTTGATCAGTTATTTTTTGCTTTTAAAGATTCAAATAGTAGTTGTTTGGTAACTATTCCAAATAATGATGATTACAAATATGTTGTGATGCCAATGAGGATATAAGTTGACTGAAGAAAATAAAGATTATTCGTCGGATAGTATTAAGGTTCTAAAAGGGCTTGATGCCGTTCGGAAAAGACCAGGGATGTACATTGGCGACACTTCTGATGGAAGTGGATTACATCACATGGTTTTTGAGGTGCTTGATAATGCAATTGACGAGGCTTTGGCGGGCTATTGTGATGACATTAAGGTGGTAATTCATCCAGATAACTCTGTATCTGTTCTGGATAATGGTCGAGGAATTCCAACAGATGTAAAAGAAGATGATGAAGAAAAAAGAACAGCAGCAGAAATTGTTATGACTGAGCTTCACGCAGGGGGAAAGTTTGATCAAAACTCTTACAAGGTTTCTGGCGGTCTTCATGGTGTTGGCGTTTCAGTGGTGAACGCTTTATCAGATTGGTTAAAACTTAAAATATATAGAAACAACAAAATACATCAAATTGAATTTGAGCGTGGTGAAAAAAAAGAAGAGCTTAAGATTATTGGGGATACTGATAAAAAAGGAACTGAGGTTCATTTTTTACCATCAACCACAACCTTTACAGACATTAATTTCCATTTTGAAATTTTAGCAAAAAGAATAAGAGAACTATCATTTCTAAACAACGGTGTAAAAATAGAATTAGTTGACCATCGGTCAGGAAAAGTTGAAAACTTTGCTTTTTCTGGCGGTGTGAAAGGGTTTGTTGAATATCTTAATAAAACTAAAACTACAATTCATAAGAATCCTTTTTACGCAGAAGCTGAAAAAGATGGAATAACAGTTGAGGTAAGCATGCAATGGAATGATTCTTATGGCGAAAATGTTCAATGTTTTACGAACAATATTCCACAGCGCGATGGCGGGACTCACTTGACTGGTTTGCGTGCTGCAATGACCAGGACAATTAATACCTATATTGAATCGAACGATTTGGCGAAAAAAGCTAAAGTTGATACCACTGGTGATGATATGCGCGAGGGTTTAAGTTGCGTTTTGTCGGTAAAAGTGCCAGAGCCAAAGTTTTCCTCGCAAACTAAAGATAAATTGGTATCTAGTGAAGTACAGCCAGTTGTTCAAGAAGTGGTTGGTAAAAAATTAACAGATTATTTATTAGAACATCCAGCTGATGCAAAAATAATTTGTGGCAAGATTGTTGATGCAGCGAGAGCCCGTGAAGCGGCACGAAAAGCTCGAGACATGACTAGGCGTAAAGGTGTGATGGATTCTTTAGGGTTGCCTGGAAAATTAGCAGATTGCCAAGAAAAAAATCCAGAATTATGTGAGCTATATTTAGTTGAGGGTGATTCAGCTGGCGGTTCAGCAAAACAAGGTAGAGATAGAAAAAATCAAGCCATATTGCCTTTAAAGGGAAAAATTTTAAATGTCGAAAAAGCACGACTAGATAAATTATTATCATCACAAGAAATAGCTACTCTCATAACTGCTTTAGGAACAAGTATTGATAAAGATTTTGATTTAGAAAAACTCAGATATCATCGAATCATTATAATGACTGACGCAGATGTTGATGGCGCCCATATCCGAACATTATTACTCACGTTCTTCTATAGGCAAATGCCTCAGCTGGTCGAAAATGGTTACATTTATATAGCCCAGCCTCCACTTTTTAAAGTTCGTCAAAATAAAAAAGAACAATATTTAAAAGACGAGCAGGAACTTGAACAATATTTAATTGAATCTGCCTTAGAAGGGGCAGAATTAAAATTAAAAACCAATACCCTTGCAGGCGATGCCTTAGGATCGATTGCAAGAGAAATGATCCTTAATGAGGCAGTTATTAGGCGCCTAGCAAACCGATATGAACCATCAATTTTAAGAGCAATATATGCAGCGGGTGAAATGAATCTTGATACCGAAAAAACCACTCAAGAGTATGCTCAAAAACTTAAAGAACACACTCTGATTGAAAATATAAATTTTGATGTTAAAAAAAATCCGAATTCAGAAAAATTCCTAATTGAAATAAATCAGTTTAGACATGGAAATTTAATTACATCACAACTTGATGAAGAGTTTTTAATGTCAGGGGAATATAAACAAATCATAAAAACATCTCTACTCACTAAGGATTTAATCGAAGATAAAGCAGTTATATCTCGCGGAGAAAAAGCAGCGGAAGTTGGAGATTTTAAACAGGTTATTGAGTGGTTAATGAATGAAGCGAAAAGCGGATTAAATATCCAACGTTACAAAGGCCTCGGCGAAATGAACCCGTCTCAACTTTGGGAGACCACTATGGACCCAAGCGTCAGAAGATTACTGCAAGTAAAAATTGAAGATGCAATATCAGCTGATCAAGTTTTTTCTACACTTATGGGAGATCAAGTTGAGCCGAGAAGAGTCTTTATTGAATCAAATGCCCTTGGAGTTAATAACTTGGATATTTGATGACCCTCAGCGAGCTTAAATTTATTGTTGCTGTAGCAAAAGAAAAAAATTTCAGAAGAGCCGCTGATAAGTGTTTCGTTAGTCAACCCGCCCTTAGTTTAGCAATAAAAAAATTAGAAGAAGAATTAAATGTGTCCCTATTTGAAAGAAGCAGAACGGAAGTCAAAATTACACCTTTAGGACAAAAAGTTGTTGATCAGGCAATTGTTGTTTTAGATGAGGTTGCCAAAATTAAAGATATATCAAATTCTGGTCAGGAGCAGCTTAAGTCACCATTAAAAATTGGTTTAATTTACTCTGTAGCTCCTTATTTGCTCCCTCTCATCATTCCCATCTTAAGAACTAAAACGCCCGATATGCCTTTAGATGTTGAGGAAAATATTACAAAAAATCTCGAACAATCATTAAAAAGTGGGGTAATTGAGGCTGCTATTATTGCGTTACCATTCGATATTCCTGGTGTTGAATGTATCCCTTTATATGATGAAGAATTTAATGTTGTTGTCCCATCAAACCACTCATGGGCAAAGAAAAAAGAGATAAGTGCTAACGACTTATCAAACCAAAAAGTTTTGCTCTTAAATAATGAACATTGCTTCAGTAAGCAGGTAATGGATGCGTGCCCAGAATTATCAAAAAAAAGTGAAGTGCTTCAAGGCAATTCTTTAGAAACGATCAGAAATATGGTGGCGTCAAATTTGGGTATTTCAGTTTTGCCCAAAACAGCAACTGCTATTAACTATAATAATCCTCTTGTAAAAGTAATCCCTTTTCAAAAACCGATTCCCTTTAGAAGAATAGCAATAGCCTATCGAAAAAGCACAGTAAGAATGGAAGCAATTGAAAGCTTTGTGTTAGCATTAAAAGAGATTAAAACAAGCAATATAAAAGTATTTTAAATTACTAGTTAGTAATTATTGGAGGCCTAAGATTGATTGTAGGGGTACTTAAAGAAAGACAACACAGTGAAAAGCGAATTGCTATTTCACCCGAAATTATTAGAAAACTTGTTAGCAAGAATATAAACGTTATTGTTGAAAGCAACCTTGGCCTTGATGCTGATTTTAATAATGAGGAGTTCTTACAAGCAGGCGCAGAATTTAAAGATGTCAATGATATTTGTGCAACAGCTGATATTTTATTATGTGTTAATTTTCCTTCCCATGACATTCTAGAAAGACTTCAAAAAACTATTCTAGTAGGAAATTTTGGCCTATCAACACATGAAGTTAATTCAAACAATCTCCAAATTTTTGATTTATCGAAGCTTCCTAGAACAACACGTGCCCAGAGTATGGATGTACTATCATCACAGGCAAATATTGCTGGTTATAAATCAGTTTTGATTGCTTTAGAACATTATCAAAGATTTATGCCTATGTTGATGACGGCAGCGGGAACTGTTAAACCTGCAAAAGTAATAATATTGGGTGTTGGTGTTGCGGGTCTTCAAGCAATTGCAACTGCAAAAAGACTAGGAGCGGTTGTAGAAGCATCGGATGTGAGGCCCTCCGTAAAAGATCAAGTTGAATCTTTAGGCGGTAAATATATTGAAGTTCCTTATGATAATGAGGAAGAAAAAAATATAGCCGAAGGTAAGGGAGGTTATGCACAATCGATGCCTCAATCTTGGCTAGACAGACAAAAATTAATTGTCAGTGAAGCTATAAAAAAAGCAGATATTGTTATTACTACGGCCTTAATTCCAGGAAAATCTCCGCCTTTGTTGATTGATGAAGCAACTGTATACACAATGAAACCAGGATCCGTTATTGTTGATATAGCGGGCGGTAATTGTGAGCTAACAAAAGCAAATGAGATTTATAAGACAAAACACACAACCATAATTGGGTATACAAATTTGCCTTCTATGTTAGCCCATGATGCTTCAATTTTATATGCAAAAAATGTTTTTAATTTTATTGAATTAATTATCAATGAAAATAAAGAAATAAACATTAACTTAGAAGATGAATTAATTGAAGCTTGCTTAATTAAATAAAAGGGAAATATATGGAAGAAATTTTAACCGTTCAGAATATAACCATTTTTGTTTTGGCAGTTTTCGTAGGTTTTCATGTAGTTTGGAATGTTACGCCAGCACTTCATACTCCGCTTATGTCTGTCACAAACGCAATATCTGGGATTGTGATTGTTGGGGCAGTTCTTCAGGTTGTAGAGATTGATGGAAATATTTTTTCACTAAGTAGTATTCTGGGGACAATTGCTATATTTTTCGCATCGATAAATATTTTTGGCGGATTTATGGTGACTCAAAGAATGTTAGATATGTTTAAAAAGAAAAGCAAATAATGAATACACTAAACCTAGCATGTTATTTAGTAGCTGCCATTTTGATCATATTGGCTTTACGTGGTTTGTCTTCGCCGGTTACATCAAGAAGAGGAAACTATTTTGGCATGTTGGGAATGACAATTGCCATCATAACAACTTTTGTCATGAAGCAAGCGTTTGTATTTTGGTTAATTGGTTCCGCAATTATTCTAGGCGGTTTAATTGGTTTGATTGTAGCGAAAAAAGTCCATATGACTAAAATGCCAGAACTTGTTGCGTTAATGCATTCATTTGTTGGGCTCGCAGCAATGCTTATTGCATTTGCATCAATTTTTAATCTCACGAATGAACACTCAACTACTCAAAGGGTAGAGTTATTTCTTGGATCTTTTATTGGCGCAATAACATTTACAGCATCGTTAGTAGCTTTTGGAAAGCTATCAGGAAAGTTTGCATCAAAAACGATAATTTTTAAAGGCCAGCATCTTTTAAATTTAGCTATATTTATTGGAATGCTTATTTTTGGAATGATCTTTTTTGTGTATGAAAGTCATATGGCGTTTATATTGATGAATTGTTGCGCTTTGATTCTTGGTATCACTCTTATCGTTCCAATTGGCGGTGCCGATATGCCTGTTGTAGTATCAATGTTAAATAGTTACTCGGGTTGGGCTGCTGCAGGTATTGGTTTTACTTTGAACAATTCTGTTTTAATCATTGCTGGGGCTTGTGTTGGATCGTCAGGCGCAATTCTATCCTACATTATGTGTAAGTCAATGAATCGCTCAATCGTATCAGTATTGCTTGGAGGATTTGGTTCTGAAGTAGCACAAGACGATCTTGGAACAGACAAAAAGTCTCACAAAACAGGATCTGCTGCGGATGTTGCGTATTTGATGAGCTCGTCTGAAAATATTATTATTGTTCCAGGATATGGATTAGCTGTGGCGAGGGCTCAACATGCGCTCCAAGAATTAACACATAAGCTTATTGAAAAAAATATTAATGTTCGCTATGCCATTCATCCTGTTGCTGGAAGAATGCCGGGGCATATGAATGTATTATTAGCTGAGGCAGATGTTCCATATGATCAAGTGTTTGAGATGGATGATATTAATAATGATTTTTCTGAAACCGATCTTGTATTTGTTATCGGCGCAAACGATGTAATTAATCCAGCAGCAAAAAAACCAGGAAGCGCAATCTATGGTATGCCTATTCTTGAAGCGCAAAAAGCTAAAACAATTATTATTAACAAGAGAACAATGGGAGTAGGCTATGCTGGATTAGACAATGAATTATTTTATGATGACAAAACAATGATGTTTTTAGGCGACGCAAAAGCATGCGTTGAGGATCTGATTAAAGCAATCGATGATTTGTAATTATTGAGTATAATCAAATCATGAACATTTCATTATTATCACTTATTTTATTATTGTCTTTTATTGTAGCTTTATCATCAATAATCTATGCTTTTAAACACTTAGATGAACAGAACAAAGGCAATAGAAAAAATTTAGGTCAAAATAAACAGAATATTAAATATAATTCAAAATTTTTAAAATCAGTTAAATATCTTGATTTAAATCTATGATTATTTGATAAGTATTTTTATTAAATAACCAATACATGCCAAAAAAGAAACCGATAAAAACCAAATTAATATGAAATAAAAAATTTTTTTCATTTAATGATAGTTTTCATTATTTTGAGTTTTTCCTCTAAAAACCCAATATGTGAAAGAGGTATAACCAATTATAATCGGTAGGAAAATTACAACGCCTACCAATAAAAATTTTAGACTTTTTTCTGGAGCAGCAGCTTGCCATATATCTAATGACGGTGGAACAATATTAGGAAATATACTGATCATCAATCCAATAAAAGAAAGCAGAAAAAGAAAGATACTCCATAAAAAAGGTTGTAAATCGTGATTTTTATATAAGCTTCTAAAGCACATGATGGACCCGACGAAAACCAAAAGAGGGACAGGAAGAACATAAAAAATTCTCGGGAAACTAAACCATTTATCAAAATAATCAGCTTGTAAAAAAGGTGTCCAAAGACTCACAATTACAATCATAATCAAAGTGGTAATAAAAAAACGTCTTGCTAGTATCTGCATATTGCGTTTGGTTCTATTCTCTGTTTTGTAGATTAACCAAGTCGAGCCGAGTAGACCATAACCAACAACCACAGCAAGCCCTGTTAAAATTGAGAATGGGGTGAGCCAATCCCACCATAGACCGCTATAAGCACGATCGGCATATGGAATACCTTGAATAAAAGCACCTAAGGCTACGCCTTGAAAAAAGGATGCAGCATATGACCCAGTTATAAAAGCTTGGTCCCAGATATTTTTTTGTTGTTTATTTTTCCATCTAAATTCAAAAGCCACCCCTCTTAAAATAAGACCAATTAGCATTGCGGTTAATGGAGCATAAAGGGCTGGGAGGATAATGCTGTAAGCTAAAGGAAAGGCTGCAAATAAACCACCACCGCCTAATATTAACCATGTCTCATTGCCATCCCAAATTGGGGCAACGCTGTTCATAGCTAAATCACGCTCCCATTTTGATTTAATAAATGGATAATTAATGCCTATTCCTAAATCAAATCCATCTAAAATAACGTAAGCAAATATGGCAAATGATAAAATTATGGCCCAGATTAATTCAAGACTCATTATGCTTTTTTAAAAAAGTTAATTGAAACACCCAGAGAACCTACTTTTTTTGGGAAACCTTTATCGCCTGCCGGATCAATTTTGAATTGTCTAAAAATATAAATTGTGCCAGCACCAAATACTAGAAAATAAGTAATTATAAAAATGATGAGTGATAGTCCAACGGCGGGAGCATCAATCGGAGAAACAGAATCGACGGTTTTTAGTAAACCATATACTGTGAATGGTTGACGTCCAACTTCAGTAGTGATCCAACCAGCAATTACTGCTAAGAAACCTACCGGTCCCATCAATAAAATTACCTTGTGAAAAATTGAGCTTGTATAAAGATTTTTTTTAAATCTGAGATATAGGCTCCAAAAACCAACCATTATCATTAACATTCCAATCCCTACCATAATTCGAAATGACCAAAATATAATCTCAGCTCTAGGGGTTTCATTTTTAGGGAAATCTTTTAACCCCTTAATTTCAGCTTCACTATCATGTTTTAAAATAAAGCTACCTAGTTTTGGGATTTCTATGATTGAATTTATACTCATATTTGTGTCATCAGGGATGCCAAAAAGAATAAGGGGGGCTCCTTTGCGAGTCTCATAATGTCCCTCCATGGCAGCAATTTTTGCAGGCTGATATTCCATTGTGTTTAATCCATGCATATCACCAGCAATTAACTGTAATGGAGCAACAATAGATGCCATCCACATAGCCATAGACAACATAGTTTTTGCGCATAAATTGGTTTTATTTTTCAAAAGATGCCATGCCCCAACTCCACCAACAACAAATGCTGTAGTTAAATATGCAGCCATTAACATATGGACCAATCTATATGGAAAAGAGGGGTTAAAAATAATTTCAAACCAGTTTTCCGGTACAAATTGTCCAACCTCATTAATGCTATATCCCGCAGGAGTATGCATCCAGCTATTAACAGATAAGATCCAAAATGCCGAGAAGAAAGTTCCAAAAGCCACCATAAGGGTTGCAAAAAAGTGAAGCTTTTTGCCAACTTTACTCATGCCAAACAACATAATTCCCAGAAAACCTGCCTCAAGGAAAAAGGCAGATAAAACTTCGTAGCCCATTAATGGGCCGAGAATAGGGCCAGTTTTGTCCGAGAAAACTGACCAGTTGGTGCCAAACTGGTAGCTCATAACAATACCAGAAACAACTCCCATACCGAAAGCAATGGCGAAAATCTTTAACCAGTAGTTAAATAATTTTAAATAGCGGGTTTCTTTTTTCCATAACCACAATCCTTCCAACACCGCCAGGTAAGAGGCAAGTCCAATGGTAAATGCTGGAAAAATAATATGAAAACTTACTACGAAAGCAAATTGAAATCTGGCTAATATAAGTGGATCGAACATATCAGTATTATATAGTAGAAAATTAATATTATTTTAATATATTATATAAAATTATATTTTATAAAAATATATAACGTTTATAATGTATTTCGCTTTTTATGAGGGGCTTTTTTGGCCAAAAAATCCCAAACAACATTGGGTAATATGTGCATCATCCTTCCTAATAAAGCCATTTGCCAAGGAAAAATTACATGTCTTTTATTTTTACTTATAAATTTAATTATTTTTTTAGCCGCTATATCTGTATCTAAAATAAATGGCATGGCATAACTATTAACTTCCGTCATTGGCGACTTAATATATCCAGGTGAAATGGTTGTTACTTTCACATTGTCTTTTAATAATTCAACACGAATACTTTCCATATAATTAATTAATGCAGCTTTAGATGCACTATAAGCTCCTGCACCGGGAAGACCTCTAATGCCTGCAACGGATGCTATCGCTACTAAATGACCCTTTTTATGTTTTATAAAAGAAGATAAAAATGGATGGAAGGTATTGACGACACCATGAAAATTAATCTTAAATATTTTTTCTATTACCTCAATATCATCTTTCTTCTGCAAAAGCGTACCCGAACTGACTCCAGCATTTGCTATGACAATATCTGGCAAACCACATTCAGATAAAAAAATTTGAGCAGCAGTTTCAATTGAATCAAAATTAGAAACATCAGCTACGATAGGAAGACTTTTACAGCCAAGTTGCTTATGGAGTTTAAATAATTTTGTTTTATTTCTGCCAATTAAACCAATTACATTATCGTGATTCAATAAACTGTACTGTCGAGCAATTTCCGCACCGATTCCTGAGGATGCCCCAGTAATAAAAATTTTTAAAGACACTATTTTTTCTTAAAATCTTTTCGCATATTTTCAATAATGAATTCAGTAATTTCAATTGCATTTTGTGGACCACCAGCCATTGTTGATGATGTCAGATAGGAGCCATTAATAATTAGCGTTGGTACCCCTGTAGCGCCTGCACTGCGGAACATTTGGTTAGCCTTTTTTAATTTAGCCTCCATGGAGAAAGATTTAAATGCACTTTTCACTTTATCAGTATCGAGTTTTGCATTAGTTGCTATCCATTGTATAGCAGCAGATTCATCTCCAGGATTAAGCGTTTTATCTTTGTGAATGGCATCAAAAAGCTTTCCGTGAAAATCATCTACAATGCCTAATGACTCCATTGCGTAATATGTTCTTGCCATGGGAATCCAATCTTTTCTTGGAACCGCAGGAACCCTTTTAAAAACAACATCTTTAGGCAAGTTCGCTTTCCATTTGTTGATGGCAGGTTCAAATTGGAAGCAATGAATACATCCATACCAAAACATTTCAACAACCTCGATCTTATCTAACGACTCGTTTTCAATCTTTTCGTTCGTCGGTTTAAAATTTACGTTGAGCTGTGGGTCAACAGCACTCACTAGGTTAGATATTAAAATTAAACATAAGAAAACAAATTTTTTCATGAAGCCCCTTTTTTGGTTATTAGTCTTTAGGTTTAGTTAACTTAATTAAGTTCGCTTTAAATCCCTCTTTTATAAGTTTTTCGCGAACTTGTTTTGCCTCTTCCATATCTGCATATGGTCCAACACTGACCCTATGGAAGGTATCATCTCCAATTCTTGCAGACATAATCACCGACTCGTAGCTCATCAAGGCTAGTTTCGCTTTTAAATTATCTGCCTGGGATTCTTCAGAAAATGCACCTACTTGTAAGTAGTATTGTATAGCTCGATCATCCTTGTTCTGAGTTGTATCTTTATTGTATGTTTCTTGGCTTTCAGGTAAGTTGTCATAAAAATCAAAAGAAGCCTCCTCATCAATTGCGATAACATCCTCATCACCAAATGTAGAATTTATCTCAATGCATGCACCTTCGGTGTCTTTAAACACAAAAGGTGATTTTCCACTGGTAATAAATAAGGTGACTCCAATCGAAAGAAGAATACCTAATAAGACTCCAATAAATAAACCGTTGGTAAATAATGCCTGCGTTTGATTAATTTCTTTTTTTGTTCGATAGTCTTGAGCCATATATATTCCTACATTTTATTTGGGGCTGAAACGCCTAACAATTGTAACCCATTTCTTAGTACATTTTTGGTGGCTAAAATAAGCGCCAGTCTCGCATATTTTATGTCTTGGTCGTCAATCAAAAATTTATTGGCATTGTAGTAGCTATGAAAGTCAGCGGCAAGGTCTTTTAAAAAAGTGGCAATATAATGCGGTGAGCTTTCTTCAGCAGCCAAGCTGATTATTTCCGGAAACTCTGAAAGCCTTTTAATGAGCTGATGTTCATGTTTGGTCGAAAGAAGGGCTTCGTTAAATTGCAAAAGTTGATCTTGTCCTAATTCGGATTGATTTAATACTGCACAAATTCTAGCGTGAGCGTATTGAATATAATAAACCGGATTCTCGTTGGTTTGCGAAGTAGCCAGATCAATATCAAACACCAGTTGAGAATCAGGTTTACGGGCAATTAAGAAATAACGCGTGGCATCACAACCCACCTGATCAATCAGGTCCCTTAACGTAACATAGTTACCGGCTCTTTTGGATATCTTAACTTCTTGATTATTTTTGGTGACCGTGACCATCTGATGGAGAACGTATTCTGGCCAGTCTTGAGGAATCTTTTTTTGTAATCCCTGTAAGCCAGCACGAACCCGGGTAATGGTGCTGTGATGATCAGCCCCTTGTTCGTTAATGACGCGTACGAATCCTCGTTGCCACTTATTTAAATGATACGCAACATCAGGAACAAAGTAGGTATACCCACCGTCCGATTTGATCATGACCCTGTCTTTATCATCTCCAAAGTCAGTCGTTCTCAACCACGTCGCGTCTTCTTTTTTATAGGCAAAGCCGTTGTCGGTTAATAGTTGTACGACTTCATGAACAGCCTCATTTTCATAAAAACTGGACTCCAATGTAAATACATCAAAATGGGTTTGGAAGGCGGCTAAGTCAATATTCTGTTCATTTCTTAAAAAGGCAACACTAAATTGTTTAATGGCTTCAAGATCATCGACATTTCCAGTCGCCGTGACCGTCTCATTATCGACAGTGATGCTGGATAATGTTTTAAAAGCCTCAGCGATCTCAAGAATGTAATCTCCACGATAACCGTCTTCAGGAAAATCTGCATCCTCAGGTGTGACTCCTTTTAATCGAGATTGCACAGATAGAGCGAGGTTATTTATTTGTTGCCCAGCATCGTTGTAATAAAACTCGCGAGTGACTTCCCAGCCATTGGCATCCATGATACGAGCCAATGAATCGCCAATTGCTGCCCCACGACCGTGACCAATATGGAGAGGTCCCGTTGGATTGGCTGACACAAATTCAACTTGTAATTTTTGTTTCGCCCCGTTGGTGTTTCGCCCGTATTGCTCATCTTTTTGAATAATCTCTTTAATGATTAAAGAGCGACCCATGTCACTCAGATGAAAGTTAATGAAACCAGGCCCTGCGAGTTCTAATTTATTAAAGAGCTGTTCTGATCCGATTTGATCGATAATCAGTTGGGCCACATCACGAGGATTTTTTTGCATACCTTTAGCTAATTGAAGGGCAATGTTGGATGAATAATCACCGTGCTCGAGTGATTTCGGACGTTCAATGTGAATATCAACTTCAGAAATATCAATGTTTAATTGGTGTAAGGCGTCACTAAGGATGTTAGATATCTGATTTTTCACGTGCACCGTTTTTAAAAAAAATATTATTTTACCTGAGACCTTATGACAGATATAGTAAATCTCATATGAATTTAAAAGAATCTCAAATCATTAAAGTTGCCATTGATGTTCCCGTGTACGATCTATTTGATTATCGCTGTAGTGAGCAGGTTCATATTGGCCAGTTTGTGGTGGTCCCATTTGGATCAAGAAAATTAATTGGTATTGTCGTTGAGGAGGGGGCGAATACCACCCTCCCACCAAATAAAATAAAAGAGGTCATTCGGGTCGATGAGGAATCACTTTTTAATACGGAATTATTTAAGTTATTCCGATTCGTTGCGAGCTACTATCAATACCCGATTGGTCAGACGATTCACACCGCGGTCCCTTCCCGAATAAAACAGGGAGTGACCAGGAGCAAGAAAAAAAATTATATCTTTCATGCATCCAGGAATTTAACGCATGATGTGATTCATGGCTTTCCAAAAAATCAAAAGAACCTGATAAAAATAGCGACTCAATTATTATCTCAACCGCTGAATGAAACAGACCTCAAAACAATGAGTAACTGGAAGAAACACATTGATTATTTAATTAATCATGACTTAGCCACACAAGTAGAAGTCATCCCTGAAGCTCCTCAGCACTCAGCACCACTCACATTGAATTCAGAACAGTCAAAGATCGTCGAGCAAATAAAAAAAACAAAAGGCTTTGATGCATTTTTAATCCATGGCATCACGGGGAGCGGCAAGACCGAGGTGTACATGCATCTGATTGACAGCCTCATAAAAAATGAAGGTCAGGTGTTGGTGATGGTGCCAGAAATTAATCTTACCCCTCAGCTGGAAGATCGTTTCCAATCTCGTTTTCACACCAAAAAAATTGTCTCGTTGCACAGTCATTTATCTCAACCCGACCGACTAGAAAATTGGCGCCTCGCCAAATCAGGTGAAGCACAAATTGTCATAGGCACCCGACTATCGGTGTTCACTCCATTCAAAAACTTAACCGCCATCTTGATGGATGAGGAGCATGACATGTCTTTCAAGCAGCAGGACAACCTGCGTTACCATGCAAGAGATGTCGGCATGATGAGGGCAAAGTTACTGAATATCCCCTTCATCGCAGGCAGTGCGACACCCTCCATGGAAATATGGCACCGAGCCGTGAGTGAAAAAAAATTAAAATTATTGAGCTTAACAAAGAGGGCCAACGAGGATGCCACACTACCTCGAGTGGACCTTATTAAAACCAGTCAGGATTTAGATGAGCCCCTATCCACCTATTTAAAAG